>Ga0209830_10000378_pt1 | contig 47945 bp, 44 predicted proteins | sample ArcticOcean_MG_C_12_FD_187439 | JGI IMG/M metagenome (GOLD analysis project Ga0209830, IMG submission 187439) | Marine microbial communities from western Arctic Ocean - ArcticOcean_MG_CB8_130 (SPAdes) (version 2) | ecosystem: Environmental > Aquatic > Marine > Oceanic | place: Arctic Ocean...
TGGCTTTCTTTTTGATTTTTTTTGTGGTGCCTTGAGGAATATAGCCATATTTTTCCATGGCTTCACACGCTAGAATTTCTAAATCTAGCCAGATTTGGAATTTGTTATTATCTTCCCAAATATCTTTGACAATTTTTCTCGAATAGCGCGGTATCAATTATAAAAAACTCCCTTTGAAGATTCTGTGAGAATCTCAACTTTATCGTCATTTATGTATATCGTATGTTCGTATTGAGCGCTAAGAGTTTTATCTCTTGTAACCGCAGTCCAACCATCTGATAACACTTTTGCATTATATTTTCCAATATTTATCATTGGTTCAATTGTAAATATCATTCCAGAAATAAACTCCAAATTATCATAGTGAGGATCATAGTAATGGACAATACTAGGATTTTCATGAAATTTTTTACCAACACCATGACCACAAAAATCCTGAACAACACTAAAATTATTAGAGCCAGCAATTCGATCAATTGTTTTGCCAATTTGAGATATTTTCTCTCCTGGCTTAACCACTCCTATAGCTTCCATTAAACATTGATGAGTAACTTTCATTAAATTTTGAGCTTTGACGGAAATTTCACCCACTTTAAACATACGAGAAGTATCCCCATGCCACCCGTCAATTATTGAAGTGACGTCTATATTAAGTATGTCTCCTTTTTTTAGTAATTTATCTTTACTGGGTATTCCATGACAGATTACATGGTTTAAAGAAGTACAAGATACCTTTGGAAAACCTCTATAAAATAAAGGAGCAGGTGTTGCGCCTAATTCTTTAATTCTTCTAAAACAAAAATCATCGATATCTTCAGTTGTATTTCCTATTTCGATTAAATCTATAACTTCATCTAGAACTATAGATGAAATTTTAGAGGCTTCTCTGCAAGCATCAATTTCATTACTTTTATAAGTCTTAATCATTAATAATTTTAATTTCTTTTTTTATTTCTATGCCTTGCTCATTAACAATACATGAATATGCGATAAATTTAACACCATTTTTTTTAGCGATAAGAGAATTTCTATAATACTCTTTATCAATATCTTTTGCGATCCTAAAACTTCTAACATCAGGCCTTTGAATTAAATAAATCAAGTAACAATTAGTATCTGTACTCGCTGTTTTAGATAGTTCAATTAAATGTTTTGAACCTCTCGATGTAATCGAGTCTGGAAATTCGGCAATGCCTTTATCTCTAGACATAGTAACAGACTTAATTTCTATAAAACTTTTATGATTATTTTCCTCAAGTAAAATATCAATTTTTGAATTGGTTCCATACTTAACCTCTCTTCTAAGCGTGCCTGAAAATTCTTTAAATAATTTTTTGTCTAGAATTGACTCAGATATTATCACATTTGGCAGACTCGTGTTAATTCCAACAAAAACATCATTAGATTTTATAGCCTCTAGTCGATATTTTAACTTTGCTTTGGGGTTATCAACTTTTGCAACAAGAACTTCGTTACCTTCATCAAGAAGACCTTTTAGAGAGCCGGTATTAGGGCAATAGGTGGTTAGAATTTCATTATTAACTTTTACATCCGCAAAGAATCTTTTATAACGTTTGCTTAAAGTTCCCTTTAATATTATATCTTTATAAATCATTAATCATGTCCAAGGGTAAAAAATTCAAAAATGCTGCACTTTTAATTATAGGCAATGAAATTCTATCAGGAAGAACGCAAGATAAAAATATAAATTATCTAGCCAAACAGCTTTTCTCTCATGGTATAAGTTTAGAAGAAGTAAGAATTATACCTGATGTTAAATCGACGATTATTAAAACAGTCAAATCTTTAAAAAACAATTTTAATTATATTATTTCCACAGGAGGCATAGGAGCCACTCATGACGATATCACAGCAGAGTCAATTTCCGCAGCTCTTAAAAAAGATTATTGTCTCAATAAAAAAGCATTAAAAGAATTAGAGAAATATTATAAAAATAAATCAGACTTAACTGATGCTAGAAAAAAAATGGCTTATATGCCTAAAGGTTCAAAAATTATTCTGAACAAAGTTAGTGGCGCTCCAGGATTTCAAATTGAAAATATTTATGTCTTTGCAGGCATTCCCATTATTGTCGAGGCAATGATGAATGAGTTTTTAAAAAATATAAAATCTAATACGAAAATTTATTCAAAAAGTATTAAGACTAAATTTTTTGAAAGTATGATTGCTCAAAAATTAAAAAATACAGAGATTGAATTTACTGATGTCAGGGTAGGTAGCTATCCAATATTTGATGGAAAATTTAGAGGTGTGGAGATTGTTATGAATTCCTACTCAAAAAAAAATATAGATCTAGCATTTAAGTATTTAAAAAAAGAACTAAATAAAAAGATTTAAATTGTGAAAAATTTATTATAAATGTTATTATAGTTAAAGTAATGGCGAAGTAGCTCAGTTGGTTAGAGCAGGGCAATCATAATGCCAAGGTCGGGGGTTCAAATCCCTCCTTCGCTACCAGTAAGTTTCCTTTTAATATTTATGGGTAACAATATTTCATAAGTAAATTTTAGTCATAAAATTTTTTTTATACATTGGTAAATTTCTATTTTATCAGTATTGTTCCCTAATAATGTATCTATTTTATAGTATTTTTTTTACTCAATTATCATTATTCTTGTACTTTTTAGTTAAGTTATATCGTATTAATATTACTAAATTTTCCTTAAATAATTTCTTTGTAATTATTTTCCCTTTTTGCCTCTTATTAACATCAGGTTATAGATTTATTGGCTATTCGATTTATGACGATTTATATTTAATTGTAATTACTATTCTAGGCTTTTCTTATTATAAAAATATTCTAAAAAATATAAATTTTGCTGACTCACTTGTCGTTTTCTTATTTTCTATATTTATTCTTCAAACCATAGTTGGGTTTGTAAAGTTTCATGACCTGAAATTAATAGTCAATTTATTATATTTTATTGGATTATTATTTATATATTTTTTTTTAAAACATAATAAATACTTATTAATAAATATTGAAAACATAAAAATTTATTATCAGATTTTAATAACTTATTTCCTATTATTGAACATATCAGCAATTGCTCTGACAGTAGCATCTCATTATAGCTATAATTTTTATTCTACATTTGCGGGTAACGAAAAATGTGGACCTTACTTATTTTGGAAATATAGTACTTACGCGCACCAGTGTTTTCAGAATGTTTTAACATCTGGATCAACATTAGCTTTAATGCCTATTGTTTTTGCATTTTTACTAATAAATTTCCATTTTCCTAAATATTACAAACATACAATTATATTAAACGTTTCTATTTTTCTTTTTATTTCTATTTATGCCAGTGAATTTGGTTATTTATATGTTCTTATTTTTTCTATTCTAATTTTACTTACTACTAATAATAAAATTCAATATATTTCTAATATAATAATTTCAATAATACTGGCTATATCCATTTCAACTCTATTATATGCTAGCTTTAATTATATTTTTATTACAAGCCATTCCTCTAAAGTCACCTCTACTAATGAATTTGTTGATAAAGAATCAGGTCTTTTATTTAAATGGAGAGATACAAAATTTTTTACTTCAGTAAACGATACTGTTCTTAATGAAGCTGCGAATTATGACTTTTTTTTAAAATATATAGATCAATCTTCAATAAAAGATGACGACCTAGAAACTTCTAAAAATAAGGACAAGGTTATTTCAAATAAAATAATAACAAAATTTACTGACCCCAGTTTTAAGGAGGCATTTAGAAATAGATTTCTTTATGATCCTGAAATATTAAATATTTTAAACAGTATAGATTTAAATCTTAATCAACTAAGAAATTATAATCCAGTAATTTTAAATTCGATAAGTAATTTAATCAATGATAAGCAGTTAAACACTGAAAATCCAATTTTACCAGAAATAAGTAATTTTGAATTTCAAGCTTTTGATCTTAATGTATTCGGTCTCGATTCAGTTTATGAGACTTATACAGGGACTATTGCTTCTAGATTAAGGGATATAATTTTACTTTTTGATGAGAGAATAAATTTTACTGATCTTCTAATAGGCAAAGGTACCAAGTCTTCCAATTATGATTTTCCTGAATTTTATATTTTTTCAGATTTAAATTTAATTTTATTTTATGGACAAGAAATATTGCAATTTAGTCTTGAAGGTTCATTAAAGAAACATCATCAGCTTGGGTATGTAATACACGACTTTGGAAGAAATTACTTATTAATGTCAATCCCAATGTCGTTTAAGGAAAATTCACCCAATTCTATTCTAGACAATAAACCATATTCTAAAACCATATTATATTTTCCAAAGTTTATATATGAGTTTGGATTAATCTCATTTTTAATCTTCTTAATTATTTTCATCATAAATATTAAAACTATCTTTAAAACATTTAAAATAAAAGATTCTGTTTTTGTAGTCTTTTCAATGTCTTCAGTATGCTTATGGTCTTTATTGACTGATTTAACAAATAATTTTGTTTTTTATTCTGTATTGTTTTTTCCATACATTTTAGAGATCCTTGCTGCAAAAAATAGTACTAATAAAAATACATAAAATAATTGAGTATATTTTACAAAATTGCTTTAATTTAAATATATAGTCTTTGATTTTTAGTAAAATTATTGAAATTACAATTTATCTGACATATTTTCCCCTTTGATTGTGTGGTAGAGCAGATTGGTAGCTCGTCAGGCTCATAACTTGAATGTCGTAGGTTCAAATCCAACCCCAGCAACCAATATTTACTACAATTTGTTATTTTCTTGTAAGTGGTTATGAAATATTTGGTTAATAAAATATATCGATATGACAATATTAATACTAATCCCAAAGGGGTAAACTGCAGATATAGTCAGATATTTTAAATCTCTTTCACTACTAATAAATACCGGTTAAATGATTAGATAGTTTTAGAATAAATATTTTATATATTATTAAAATAAACTAATAAAAGACTTAGCGTTCATTAGAACAAATACAATTTTTTCAATTTATCTTTGCTTCTATTTGATAAGCTATAGCTTCATTTTTTATCCAGTATGAATAATCAATTGGTTTAAATTCAATATTAAATTTTTTATAAAAGCCCATTTGACTAAATAAATTTTTATAGTCATGCACATAAAAAGTCTTACCAGTTAAATTTTTAGAATTTTTACTAAATTCTTGAAGAACAAAACCCTTTTTAGATTTATGAAGTATAATTTCCAATATTTTAATCAATTCTTTTTTTTTTAAATATATTAAAGTCATCGATGTAATAAAATAATCCACGTCACCAATTTCACTTTCTGTTAAATTCGTAATATCTTTGGTAATTAAATCTATATTTTTAATATTTAAATTTTTAATTAATATTTTACCAAGTAAAACCTTCGAATCATTTAGATCATAGCCCCTGAGTTTTAAAATATCTAATTTATGAATATTATAGAGTTTATCTCCGTATCCACATCCTAATTCAACTACATTGTTTATTTTTTTCTCTTTTTTAAAAAAATCATGTAGGTAGGTATCAGGTTTTGTTAAAGTAAATTTATAATCTTCACTTGCATTTGAAAAATATTTCCAAAAAATTTTTGTATTAATTAAGAGCATTCTACCCAGTGCCAATTTAATAGTCTTAATTTTTAATAGTTTTATTAATATCTTATTAAAAATTTCAATTATTTTATGTTTATTTGTTATCAGGGCAGCATCCTATTAAATATTTTTTTTTATCCTTTAGTTTTACCCTTATATTTTAGATATTTTCTATATTGAAAACAATACTAATAGAAACGTATAAACTAATCGAATATATATATCAAATATACCAATAACTCTTTTATACAAAATTAAAGTCTCGCAATAAATACACACAATAAAATTAATAAAATTATTGAAATTATTATATATCTAACATATCTTGCCCATCTGATCGCGGGGTAGAGCAGCTTGGTAGCTCGTCAGGCTCATAACCTGAAGGTCGTAGGTTCAAATCCTACCCCCGCAACCAAAATAAGTTTAAAAGCTAAAAAAAGTATAATATATTATACAATAATGGAATATCAGTGTTTTACACTATCAGCGAGCCTAGGTTCTAGATTAAATGATCTTACTAAACATATCCCTAAATCTCTTCTGACAGTAAAATCAAAATCTATAATTGAACATCAATTAGATGCTTTTCATAAAAATAATACTCATAAAAATATTATTGTAACAGGTTATTGTTCAGAAAAATTTACTATAAAAAATTGTATCTATGTTAAAAACGAAAATTATAAAAAAAATAATATTCTAAACTCTCTGTTTTATGCAAAAAATTTATGAATACTAATACAGTAGTCTCATATTCTGATATTTTGTTTAAACACGAGATAATTTCAGAATTAATTGCTGATCATAATGACGTCACTCTAGTAGTTGATAAAAATTGGATATATAATTATTCTGGTAGGTTACTACATCCTATGGAAGAGGCTGAAAAAGTGTGTTTAGGAGCTGATCAAATAATAAATATAGGAAAGAAAATAAATAACTTAGATGTAAATGCCGAGTTTATACGACTCTTAAAACTATCAAAAAGAGGCTGTATTCTATTTAAAAAATATTTTGAATTGGCTAAAGAAAATTTTCCAATAAAAAATTTTACGTGTCTGATGACTTTAGCAATGCATATATAACAGATTTTATTAAATATTTAATTGAAAATGATATAAAAATTAATTTTGTATATATTGATAGCCCTTGGATGGAGATAGACATAAAGGAAGATTTTTTAAAATCACAAAAATTCTTTGAATAAATTAATATTTATAAAACTTAGTTTCTATATTACTAGTTTTTTTTTTACTGCCACATATATATTTGAAGTTTTTTACTTTAAAACTTATGGCATTTTCTCAAGTCAAAATTTTAATAGATTTGTAACAAAGGATTTTTTAAGTGAATTTACTTATATCAATAATCTAATTTCATTTTTTTTTATATTTTTATTTTTATATTTAATTCAAAAAAAATTGGGTTTAAAAGTTAAAGAAAACTTAAAAAAAATAGATATTTTATTTATTACTTTATTCTCAATCTTTATAACAATTAATATTTTATCTCAAATACAATTTCTAAAAGATTTTTTGCTTTTATATGATATTTATAAATTTATTCATTCGATTGTAAGAAATATAGTTATTTCTAAGTTATTAATGATAATGTTGCCTTTATCTATATTGTTAATTGCTCTTTTGAGTCTTAATTTATCTTTAGATAAAGTAAGAGAATTTTTTAGATATTTTATAATTTCTATAGGTTTAATCTTTTTATTAGAGTCAATAATTTCAGTTATAAATCTTTATCCAAAATCTATGTATATTATCAATGATAATGATACCTATATGGAAAAAATAATAAGTCCTAGTAAAGATGAACATAAAATTATAGTGGTTGTATTTGATGAATGGGACTACGATGAAACTTCAGATATCTTTAATACTTATTTAAGTAATTACGATAAAGATAATTACTATTCTGGTAGTTTTACAGGTCTGAGTGATAATACTTTTTGTTCAGTTATGCAAATACTAATGCCTGTTAATTTTGGCGATGATTTATTCTGTGTGATTGAAAAAGATAGTAATGGTAATCATGTTCGTAATTTAGAAATTTTTGATCAATCTGGTTACTATAAAAATATTTTAAATAATTTTCATAACGTTAATATTTATCACGACTTCTTTTTGCCTTATTGTAGTCTGATATCGTCTAATCCAAATAAGTGTTATGAAAATTCTATGAAAATAACAAAAAAAAGTATCTATTTTTTTACTGATGATTTATTTCATGATTTCAAAAATATTTTTAAATTATTTTATATTAAGACAACTGGATTTTTTTTTCAAAAAGATTTATTATATAAATATCCTTTCCCTGAGTTTAATTTAAACTCTAGAAAAATCCTCTTAGATAGTTTTTATCAAGATATTTCTAAGAAAGATAATGGATTGTTTTATTCTCATTTGTTAATTCCACATATGCCTTATTTTCATGATGGCTTAAATTTTTCTAATTATAATGGAACCTATGAAGGTAACAGTATTTATATGACTGATGTAATTAGTAATATTGTGAAATTAACTAATTTTGAAAATGAAAACAATGTTACTTTAATTTTTACCTCTGATCATCACAATAGATATTCCAAAATTATAAAAAAAGAAGATAAAAACGTCGTACCTGTAATTATTTTCTCTAAAGAATTAGATGAAGATTTTACTATAAATAGTCATTCCTCAATTAACACTTATATCAATCAGTTTTCAAATATCAAAAATTGAATAAAAATATTAAACTCATCAATTTAGTATTAGGTTCATATGAAGAATTTAATTTAGTTATCTATAATGAATCTAAAGAATACATGCCTATTTTTGAGGATATCTGTATTCAAATCAATCTTAAAAATATTATATATTTGTATACAGATGAAGATGATTATTTAAAAAAAAAAATAGCCCATATGCAATGTTGTTATATTGGTAAAGGCATATTGAGAACTTTAATATTAAATAATATTAAAACTAAAAATTTTTTAACAACAACTACTAATCTAAATAAGTATCAATTAAAAAAATCTAAATTTTGTAATAATTATTGTTATGTATTCCATTCTTTAGTGAGTATCAATAAGGCTTATGAAGATAAGGCTTTTCATTCATATGATACTATTTTTGCTCCAACTATTAACCATGTCGTTGAATTAAATAAATATAAGAGCATTCATAATTTAAATTCAAATATTTTAAAATCTGGCTATCCGTTAATAGACAAAATAAGTCAAACAAAATTTAATAATGATAAAAATGATCATACAAAAATTTTACTAGCCCCCTCTTGGGGTAACAATAATTTTTTTACATTTAATTATGTAAAAATTTTAAAAGATATTCTTCAAAATACTAAATATCAAATTACTCTTAGACCTCATCCTCATTATTATAGAAAAAACAAAAAAAAAATATTGAAAAAATTAGATGAATTAAAAATTTATAAAAATTTTAAATTAAGTATAAAATATAATTTTAATGATTTAACTGAAAATGAAATATTAATCTCTGATATGTCAGGAATAACTATAGAATTTTTCTTACTTAATAAATTAAAAATAATTTATTTGGATGATTCATTAAAAGTTAAAAATGAAAACTTTGCCAGTATAGCTAGCACTACTTTAGAAGAAAGAATAAAGAAAAAAATTGGTATAAGAGTAAGCACTAACCAACTTAGTACATTTTTAAAAGACTTTAATAAAGATGATATATTGCTTAACAAAGAAGTAATAAATCAGACTACTGATATCATTGGTTTGTATAATTTTAAAAAATCTGCTAAATCAATTATAGATTATTTAGAAAATAATTAAATTTTAATACCAAGATTTATAAATTATTTCTCTTATGACGGTTTTATTCACGGGTGCTATATTATTTAATGCTCTTTCCAATTGGAACTGGGGTAATCATACTTTTTTCAAAATCATTCGCGCCACATGTGCATCATCAGATTTGTATTTTGCAAATCCAAACCCCTCAACAAGGTACGTGCAATCCAAGCCATGCCTACGAGCATGAGACAAAAATTCAAGTGGTTCAATATAGCGACGGTAGTGGTTGCCTGTCTCTTTTTGCTGAAATTCGTCCCGTAGTGTTCTGAATTCCAAACACAAGTGCCCGTCATTTCCAATTAATTCAGACGCAAATTTTAGAAAATTCTGCTCGCTAATTTCATCAATTGCGTGTAGGAAAAATCTTGCATAGATGAGTGCTCCAGACCAAATTTTACGATTTAAAACGAGGAAAGCACTAATCTCTTCAGGATTGTTTAAGCGCAACCGTTGAAAAGAAACATCAATTAAAGAACTCGATAACGCTTTATCTTGACAAATTTTTATCGCAGTTGATGACCCATCTAGGCCAAGGACTTGCATACCGTGCCTTGCAAAAAACAAACTATCTCGTCCATCACCACACCCGATATCGACAAAACGACGTTTGTGGGAAAACTCATTTAGCACGTAAGCTGCAAACTGAGAGGGTGGGGACGGTTTTTTTTTCTGGCGATAGTAAGTGTCCCAATAGTTTTCTGATGTTTCTTGCATTTTAGTCTCTTCTTTTGATATCGTTAAGTATCTGTTTATATCTTATGTTGGAAAATATGTTATTTTTTTTTGGCATTTTTTTTGAAAATCTTCTTATAAATTTCTATTATTTTATGTTTAATTATCATCAGGGCAGCCATCCCAGAGGCTATAAAAACACCAATCATAGAAAAAAGGCCGCCAGGCTCAATATATGCAAATGCACTTTTTGAAAAAATACAATATATTGAAGATATTATAATTAAGTTATAAATTATTTTCATTTATTTTTTAAATTATAGACATAATTTATTTGAGTTAATAATCATATACTAAGTCATAAATCTATATATTTACATATTATTATTATTAATAAATGTATTATGTGAAATAAACATTAAGTGTGATTATCGTACCGATTGGTTGGGCTTGCTTGTGGCTCTTCAGACTCACAACCTGAAGGTTATAAGTTCACAAAACCTACCTAGCAATTAAATACCCACAATTTATCAAAAAAATACTATTTTAATTAGATTTTTATCCATTTGATGTTTGACAAAGAGCCTTAAAAGTATAGTTATACTCCTACTAAAAATTTGAAACCTTTTTGCCTTTATTGTGCAAGATGGATTCTTGCTCTTTATTAATAGTTAATAAGAAATGAATAGACGGTGGGTATATTAACGTTGAAATACGAACCTAAGTTTGCTTTTTTAAATAAAAGAAACTTTCGTGTTTTGGCGTCTAACCTACGTCAATTTATAATAAGTTTACAATAGTAAGTAAGTTTTAAATGAGTAGGTAATTCAACTTAAGAGTTTGATTATGGCTCAGAACGAACGCTTGCTGCATGCTTAATACATGCAAGTCGAACGAAGGCCCTAGCTTGCTAGGTGTCCTTAGTGGCGCACGGGTGAGTAACACGTGGGAACTTACCTCAGAGTACGGAATAACTATGGGAAACTATAGCTAATACCGTATATTCCGGAAACGGGAAAGATTTATCGCTCTGAGATAGGCCCGCGCAAGATTAGTTTGTTGGTGAGGTAATGGCTCACCAAGGCTACGATCTTTAGCTGGTTTGAGAGGATGATCAGCCACACTGGGACTGAGACACGGCCCAGACTCCTACGGGAGGCAGCAGTAGGGAATATTGGACAATGGGGGAAACCCTGATCCAGCAATGCAGCGTGAGTGACGAAGGCCTTAGGGTTGTAAAACTCTTTCATCTGTGAGGATAATGACAGTAGCAGAAGAAGAAGGACCGGCTAATTCCGTGCCAGCAGCCGCGGTAATACGGAAGGTCCTAGCGTTGTTCGGAATTACTGGGCGTAAAGAGTATGTAGGCGGAACAGAAAGTTAGAAGTGAAATCCCTGGGCTCAACCTAGGAATTGCTTTTAAAACTTCTGTTCTTGAATTCAGGAGAGGATAGTGGAATTTCCAGTGTAGAGGTGAAATTCGTAGATATTGGAAGGAACACCAGTGGCGAAGGCGGCTATCTGGACTGACATTGACGCTGAGATACGAAGGCATGGGTAGCAAACGGGATTAGATACCCCGGTAGTCCATGCAGTAAACGATGGATGCTAGTCGTCGGACTTTTGTTCGGTGTCGTAGCTAACGCGTTAAGCATCCCGCCTGGGGAGTACGGTCGCAAGATTAAAACTCAAATAAATTGACGGGGACCCGCACAAGTAGTGGAGCATGTGGTTTAATTCGACGCAACGCGAAGAACCTTACCAGCGTTTGACATGGAAAGTACCGGTTACAGAATGGTAACCTTCAGTTCGGCTGGCTTTCACACAGGTGCTGCATGGCTGTCGTCAGCTCGTGTCGTGAGATGTTGGGTTAAGTCCCGCAACGAGCGCAACCCTTATCGTTAGTTACTAACAGTTCGGCTGAGGACTCTAGCGAAACTGCCGGTGATAAGCCGGAGGAAGGTGGGGATGACGTCAAGTCCTCATGGCCCTTACACGCTGGGCTACACACGTGCTACAATGGTATTTACAATGGGACGCAATATCGCGAGGTGGAGCAAATCCCCAAAAAATATCTCAGTTCGGATTGCACTCTGCAACTCGAGTGCATGAAGTTGGAATTACTAGTAATCGTGGATCAGCATGCCACGGTGAATACGTTCCCGGGTCTTGTACACACCGCCCGTCACACCATGAGAGTTGGTTTTATCTTAAGCCAGTGCGCTAACCCTTCGGGGAGGCAGCTGTCCACGGTACGGCCAGCGATTGGGGTGAAGTCGTAACAAGGTAGCCGTAGGGGAACCTGCGGCTGGATCACCTCCTTTCTAAAGGAAAAAAAACTTCGATTGAAGTGTACTTTCGAAGTAACCACCGTCTATTCATTTTGTCTTTTTTAATTCTAACGAGTTAATTAAGGGCATTAATTGGGCGTGTAGCTCAGTTGGTTAGAGCGCGCGCTTGATAAGCGTGAGGTCGGAGGTTCAAGTCCTCCCTCGCCCACCAACTTGTTGGGGGATTAGCTCAGCTGGGAGAGCGCCTGATTTGCATTCAGGAGGTCAGCGGTTCGATCCCGCTATCCTCCACCAACATCTTTAAAATCGTAAATATGATAGCTGATAACACAAACGACGAATAACTCTGCACGAGTTATTCGTTTATAAGAAATAAGAAACAACCAAAAACTAACTACAAAATAAAGTTAATTCACAATAATTTTTCACTGTGTATTAATAATTCAAGCGCGTAAGAGCATTTGGTGGATGCCTTGGCATAAAGAGACGATGAAGGACGTGATAGACTGCGATAAGCTCGGGCTTGCTGTCAATAAGCTTAACCCGAGATTTCCGAATGGGGGAACCCAATCTTTCGAGATTACTTATAAGTGAATAAATAGCTTATAAGAGTGAACCTAGGGAACTGAAACATCTAAGTACCTAGAGGAAAAGATATTCCGTTAGTAGCGGCGAGCGAACGCGGATCAGGCCAGTGTTATTTTTTACTAAACCAGAACTGCATGGGAAGGCAGGCCATAGTGAGTGATAGCCTCGTATGGGTAGATAGTAAAAGATAGCCTTGAGTAGGGCGGGACACGTGAAATCCTGTTTGAACATAGAAAGACCACTTTCTAAGCCTAAATACTACTTTATGACCGATAGTGAACCAGTACCGTGAGGGAAAGGCGAAAAGAACCCCTAGCAGGGGAGTGAAATAGAACCTGAAACCGAATGCTTACAAGCAGTTGGAGCCTCAATATGAGGTGACAGCGTACCTTTTGTATAATGGGTCAGCGACTTAATATCAATAGCAAGCTTAAGGCATATAGCTGTAGGCGAAGCGAAAGCGAGTCTGAATAGGGCGACTTAGTTATTGGTATTAGACTCGAAACCGGGTGATCTAGTCATGTGCAGGTTGAAAGTGAAGTAAAATTCACCGGAGGACCGAACCCACTAACGTTGAAAAGTTACGGGATGACATGTGATTAGGGGTGAAAGGCCAACCAAACCCGGAAATAGCTAGTTCTCCGCGAAATCTATTTAGGTAGAGCGTCGTGCGAATCTTATTGGGGGTAGAGCACTGAAAGGGCTAGGGGGAAGCAATTCCTACCAAACCTTATCAAACTCCGAATACCAGTAAGTCTACACGGCAGACAGTCCATGGGTGCTAACGTCCTTGGACAAGAGGGAAACAACCCAGATCAACAGCTAAGGTCCCAAAATAATGGTTAAGTGTGAAAGGGAGTGGGAACTCCAAGACAGCCAGGAGGTTGGCTTAGAAGCAGCCATCCTTTAAAGAAAGCGTAACAGCTCACTGGTCTAATTAAGAGATCCTGCACCGAAAATGTAACGGGGCTCAAACCATTTACCGAAGCTTTGACAATTACTTTTAGTAATTGGGTAGCGGAGCGTTCTGTAAGCCTATGAAGGTGAAGCGTAAGCTTTGCTGGAGGTATCAGAAGTGCGAATGCTGACATGAGTAACGATAATGAATGTGAAAGACATTCACGCCGAAATCCTAAGGTTTCCTGCGTAAAGCTAATCTGCGCAGGGTTAGTCGGCCCCTAAGACGAGGGCGAAAGCCGTAGTCGATGGAAAACAGGTTAATATTCCTGTACCAGCTGGTAGTGACGGATGGAGTAAATTGTAAGTTCTTACTGGATTGAGCTTGCAGTGAATCTGTTCCTGGAAATAGCTCCAGCATGAGACCGTACCAAAACCGACACAGGTAGGAAGGTAGAGAATACCAAGGCGCTTGAGAGAACGATGTTGAAGGAACTCGGCAAATTACACTCGTAACTTCGGGATAAGAGTGACCTGTCATTGGGCAACCAGTGATAGGTGGCACAGAAATGGGGGTAGCGACTGTTTACTAAAAACATAGCACTATGCAAAGTCGAAAGACGACGTATATGGTGTGACGCCTGCCCGGTGCCGGAAGGTTAAGAGGAGGGGTGCAAGCTCTGAATTGAAGCCCCGGTGAACGGCGGCCGTAACTATAACGGTCCTAAGGTAGCGAAATTCCTTGTCGGGTAAGTTCCGACCTGCACGAATGGCGTAACGATTTCCCCACTGTCTCCAACATCGACTCAGTGAAATTGAATTCTCGGTTAAGATGCCGAGTAACCGTGGTTAGACGGAAAGACCCCGTGCACCTTTACTGCAGCTTTGTATTGGTATTAGGGGAAAGATGTGTAGCATAGGTGGGAGACTTTGAAGAATTGGCGCTAGCCAGTTTGGAGTCAACAGTGAAATACCACTCTTCTTTTCCTTGATGCCTAACCATACACCGTTATCCGGTGTTGGGACCATGCATGGTGGGCAGTTTGACTGGGGCGGTCGCCTCCCAAAGAGTAACGGAGGCGCGCGATGGTAGGCTCAGAACGCTTGGAAACCGTTCGTCGAGTGCAATGGCATAAGCCTGCCTGACTGCAAGACCTACAAGTCGAGCAGAGACGAAAGTCGGTCATAGTGATCCGGTGTCACTTCGTGGAAGGGACATCGCTCAACGGATAAAAGGTACGCCGGGGATAACAGGCTGATCTCCCCCAAGAGTCCATATCGACGGGGAGGTTTGGCACCTCGATGTCGGCTCATCACATCCTGGGGCTGAAGCAGGTCCCAAGGGTTTGGCTGTTCGCCAATTAAAGTGGTACGTGAGCTGGGTTTAGAACGTCGTGAGACAGTTCGGTCCCTATCTGCCATGGTTGTGGAAGCTTGAGAGGATCTGTCCTTAGTACGAGAGGACCGGGATGGACGTACCTCTGGTGTACCGATTGTAGCGCCAGCTGCATCGTCGGGTAGCTATGTACGGAATGGATAACCGCTGAAAGCATCTAAGCGGGAAACCAACCTCAAAACTAGGCTTCATTATAGGATCGTGGAAGACCACCACGTTGATAGGCTGGATGTGGAAGTGTGGTAACACATGAAGCTAACCAGTACTAATATTCCAATGCTTGAATTATAATACACAGCGAAAAATTGAAAAATTTTAACTTTAGTATTCTAGTTATAAACAGTTTGTGGCGATCATAGCGGAGTGAAAAAACCTGATCCCATTTCGAACTCAGTCGTGAAGGCCTCCAGCGCCGATGGTACTTAGTCTTAAGGCTTGGGAGAGTAGGACGTCGCCTATTTAAATAGTGTCAGCATCATATTTACGATTTTAAAGAAAATCTAATTACATTTCTTTTAAATTTAAATTCATTTAAAATTATTTTTATCTAATATCACAACCTATTGGTTACCAATTAATTTATGTTTTATTATCTCATTTACAGGTGTAGGTGTGCTCTATTCACTCGGACTATATCTTCAAATAATCGCATTAAGTAAAGCTAGGACAAGCATAGCCCAGCCATTTCATTATACATTAATTATTTGAGCAATCGTATTTGGGTTTATTTTTTATAAAGATATTTCAGATTCATTTACTATTATAGGTGCTACTATAATAACTTCTTCTGGGATATATATTTAAAAAAAGTGATCAATATTAATATGTTGAATTATAATTTAATTATTTATTTCTTCTTCAATTATTACTGAAGTAAAAGTTTTAGTTTGAGCGTAGACCCTATTCAAATACTCTCCTATAAGACCTAACATTATAGAATTTAAACCTATAGAAAACAATATGAGACAAACTAATGTAGCAAAACCAGTAACATTTATTCCTAAAAAAAATTTTTCAAATAAATAATAAAATATTAAAATTACAGACATAATCATAATTAATACACCTAAATATAAAATACCTCTTAAAGGAATTGATGAATTTTGTGTGATGCCTGTAAATGCGAAATCAATATATGAAAAGAAATTAAATTTTGATGTTCCTTTTTTTCTAACGCCTCTTTTATACTCAATACCAGCTTGATTAAATCCAATCTTAGCAATAGCTCCCCTAATGTAAAGATCGTCAGATTGAATATTTAATAAATGAGAAACTATTCTTTTAGTTATGAGTCGAAAATCTCCTGCATTAGCAGGTATTTCTCCATTGGTTATTTTAGTGAGTAGCCAGTAGAATATTTTAATTGAGTTTCTAAGAAAAAGTCCTTCAGTTCTTTTACTTCTGATACCATATACTACGTCAAAACCTTGTTGCCACTTTTCAATAAATTTACTAAATAATTTAGGACTATCTTGAAGGTCGCAATCTATTTGTATTATAGCATCGCCCTTAGATGCCTTATAACCATATAATAAAGATTTTTGAACTCCAAAATTATTTGAATATCTAAAAGCCCTTACTTTACTATCTTTTTTACAAATTTTTTTTATTAAGTCAAATGTCCCATCTGTACTTTTATTGTCTAGAATAATAATTTCATGATCGTATTCAGTTAATTTATCTAATTCTTTTTTAACTTCCGAATAGCAGTTATCAATATTTTCAAACTCATTGTATGTTGGTATTAGAATTGAAATTAATTTTTTCATTGTATTTTATCAAGTTGTTCATACGATTTACTTAAAATATGTTTATCGTTATAATATTCTGAATACCAATCAATCATTTGAATTAAAGTATCATTAAAATTAAATACATTATTATAGTTTATCATTTTTCTTATATAAGATGAATTTATATCCAAAAATTTATCTTCTGAAATTAAATTTTTTTGTGATTCCCACTTAATATCGATTTTTTTCTTTAATATTTCAAGTAAATCACCAATATTATAATTTTTATAATTTGATGAAAAATTCACACCACTAAATTCAATATTTAACTTATTACCCAAAAATAAATTACTTAAAATTGTCATAAAATTCAATAATTCCAAAATATATGTCCATGGTCTCGAACTATGTATAGATCTGATCATGAGGTTTTGATTGTTGTGATAACTAAAAAATACATCGTTAAAAAACCTATTAGGATTAAAATCTCCACCTCCATATAAATTACCACATCTTAAGTTTATTATCTTACAACCATATAGGCTAATATAATTTGATGCCACTAGGTCAGAAAATACTTTAGATGAACCGTATATGGTGTTACTTCCATAGTTTGAGCTCTCAGTATGCTTTTTATTTCTACTTTGATAAACTTTATCAGAAGTAAAGTTTATTAATTTTATATTTTTATTTAATCTAACATACTCCATTATATTTAGAGCAGATATACAATTATTTTTTAATGAATTGTACGGAAAGTCATTACAATCACTTACTAGTGAATTTGCTGCTAAATTAATTATTAGATCCGGTTTATATTTATCTAATATAATAGAAAGGTTTTTAAAGTTTTGTATATCTAAATACTTATAATTAATATTATTTTTTATTTTATTATGAAATTTATTTTTATTTTCTTTTAGTCCGATACCCAAGTAATTATAATTTTTTTTTTCAAAATAAAGTGAAAGCCAAGTACCTACAAACCCGGTAGAACCTAATATTACAATTTTAGATTTACCAAGATTATTAGTCATATTCTTTCCAAGGAATTTTTTTATAATTTTCCAACTCGTTTTTATCTCTAATTGTATCGCATGGATGCCAAAATCCATTATGCCTATATGCATTAAGTTGGTTTTTAGAACTTAATAAAGGTAAAGTGTAATTTTCAAAAGAAAGATCTTGTTCTTTAGGAAAAAATTTCAGTATTTTCTTCCTCTCTAGAATAAAAAATCCACCATTGATCCATGAATTTTTATTAACAAATTTTTCAGAAAATTTTGTAACTAAATTTTTTGGATTAATTACCATTGCACCAAATCTGGCTGGTGGGTGAACTGCAGTCACAGTTGCTATTAATTTAGATTTATTATGTGATTTTAAGCATGAAGATATATTAACATTTGATAATCCGTCACCATAAGTCACTAAAACCTGTTTATCTTGAATATTTTCAAGTATTTTTCTAATTCTGCCGCCTGTCGTGGCATTCAACCCAGTATTTATGGATTTAATTTTTATATCTTGGTTTAAGATATTCTTTTTTTTCAACTTTTTAAGATATTCTTTAATTAAATTTGCTTTATATCCAGAAGCAATTACAAAATCTCTACATTCATAATGAATGTAATGTTCAATTATATGCAGAAGAAGTGTTTTATTATTAATTTCAATGAGTGGCTTTGGTTTATTTATAGTTTCTTCACTAAGCCTAGTACCCAAACCTCCCGCTAATATAATTACTTTCATTTACTTCTATTTTTCGTCACTAAATAGGAATTTAAATTCATTTATAAAGGGTTTAGATCTTTGTAGGACTTTTCTTAGATCTTCGGTGATCTGTTTATTAAGTGCTGGTTCTAAATCATTATTTGAATCAGCCGCTTTGTGTAATTCTGTAATAATTTTATCAAATAAATCACCACCTCTAGAGAATTTTTCATAACTAATTTTTAGCACCTCACTTTTTACAAATGTAAAAATTATTATTAGTGTTATGATAAAAAAAAATATATTTGATATGAATTTGTAAAATGATTTCTTGAAAATTTTAATAAAATCTTCTTTTTCAGTTTTAATATTTTCTCCTTGCTCAATCTTTCTTATGCTTTTAATATTATTTTTTTCAATAAATTTTAAATACTCTAAGTATTTTTTTTCTAAATTTTTTAAAGATTCATTCTGCGATTTCCCAGTTGCTTCAATTCCTAAATTTTGAATAGTTGCACTAAAATCATTTCCTGATTTTGATATTATTATCTTTTCTTCGTTAAATTCCATTTTCGATCCATTATTATCCTATTCAAGAATATAGTGTTGTAAATTAATATATAATTTATTGTCAATGCAGAGTATCTCGGCTCAAAATGAGTTAATAAAGAATATATGGAATAATGATAAAGTAAAGGAAATGCAAGTATTATTAGCTCATAATTCCTTGTTTTAATACTATATATCAATGATAGTGGAATTAATAAGTAGGAAATAAAAATTAAGTACTTATAAAAAATAGTTTTATAATCATCGTAATCTCCCAGGCCATTTATTATATTAATCGAACCTCTTTGTAAAAATAATGGTGTTAATTTCAGGTGTTTGCCTAAGTTCTCATATAGTACTGCCAGCGACTCATTTTTTATTTCATAAAAAACATTTCTTTTCATTGGGTCCATTCTACTTAGTACGATCCCTTCATCCGTAGATGTCTTGCAGTACCAATTTTCTGGGTCTTCACAACTTAATTCAAATCTACTTAAATTTTTATTATCAATCTTTGATAATGCTTCTTTTCTTATATCGCTATTAAAAAAATATAACCAATGACCGGCACTCATTTCTTCATCGGTCATACTTAAATACTCTAATCTCTGCGCTATTGCTCCACCGTAACCTCTAGGACTTAGCTCGTAAAAACCTAGTTCACTAAAGTTTCTTACCTTCCATAAAGTAGGTATAATTAATATTATTATTAAAAATATTGCTATTGCTCTAAAGTTTATGGAGCAGACTAATGACCAGTGTATATTCTTCCAATGAAATATTTTTTTTACAACATAAAGGCTAATAAAAGTTAGTGCTATAATATATATTGAAAAAAAATAAACAAATTTCGTCATAACTAAAAAAGTAAATAATAATCCATAAATTATTATTGTTTTAACTTTGATATTTTTTGTAAAAATTATTCTATAAAAACTAAATGAGGCTAATATAAATAATAATGAAGCTAATACTTCAGTAAGAAATTCGTTTAAATAAGTTCTAATTAAAGGATTATTTACAATTATAATTAGTAATATGAAAATTAAGATTTTATTAATTTTAAAATAGTTTAGAACCCATAATGCCGACAGAGCTATCAATATTAAAAAGATAAAATTTAATATTTTACCACCAAGCACAAATTTTCCACATGTGTCAATATCATTATGTAAGCAATCTAAATTAACTTTTTCATTTAGGCCCATAGCTCTATATGCAATTGATACTAAATAAGGATAAAAAGGCTCTCTATAAAAACTTGGTCTAGGCTTCTCATTCCTGGCGTAGTCGTGAACATTATACTGCGCTAAATTGTATGCCGTATTAAAATATTGATATGAATCTCCTCCAGGTACAGGCGTTGACTGATCCATAGAAGTTCTAGCTATATGAATAAAAGACAGTAATAGTAATAATACAAGAGTTAAATTTATAATTCTAATTATCAAATTTTTTTGTTTCTTTCTTTAAATTTAAAATTAAAGTATCTTAAAAAATAAATTATGAAAGTATTAATAACGGGTGGAGCGGGATACATAGGATCCCTTTTAATTGATTATCTTTTAAAGAAAAATTTCACTGTATATGTAATAGATAGCTTTTTATATGAAGAGGTAAGCTTACTTCAGTATACTGAAAATGAAAATTTTTTTTGTATTAGGGGTGATGCTAGGAATAAAAATTTAATTAAAGAATACATTAATAAAGTTGATATTATTATTCCTTTAGCTGCTCTTGTTGGAGCACCCCTTTGTGACAAAGACATAATATTATCTTATAGTATTAATACTGAAGCTATTCAGACAATATCTGACTTAAAGAGCAAAGATCAAATTATTCTTTTCCCAATGACTAACAGTGGTTACGGTATAGGTGGTAAGGAGCAATGCACTGAAAATAGTCCCTTAAATCCAATTTCAATTTATGGAAAATCAAAAGTAGATGCTGAAAAAATAATTATGGAATGTGATAATTTTGTTTCCTTTAGATTGGCAACAGTATTTGGAATTTCTAATAGACTTAGACTTGACCTGCTAGTTAATAACTTTGTTTGGAGGGCATTAAAGGATGGATTTGTTGTTTTATATGAAGCTAATTTCAGAAGAAACTATATTCATGTAAGAGATGTTTGTAGGTGTTTTTGTTATGCTATTGAAAATATTGATAATATGAAAAATAATGTATTCAATCTAGGTTTATCCTCTGCAAATTTAACAAAAAAAGAACTTTGTAATAAGATAATTACTCATATTCCTAATTTTACTTTTTTTGAGTCGGAAATTTCCACCGATCAAGACAAAAGAGATTACGAAGTTTCTAATGCCAAAATTGAATCCTTCGGTTTTAAGACTAACTATGATGTAGACTATGGTATTAAAGAATTAAAAAAAGTTTATCAGTATGTTGATAATAAATTTTACTCAAACTATTAATGATTATTACGAGATCTCCCTATAGAATTTCATTTCTAGGCGGGGGCACCGATGTTAAAAATTGGTATAAACAAAATGGAGGACTTGTAATTAGTGCTGCTATAAATAGACATGTATACGTATTTTTAAAAGAAAATTCAGGATTTAATTCTGGTGAATTAAATCATCGTATTATTTGGAGGCAAATAGAAATACAAAATAATTATAAAAATATTATTAATCCTATTGTCAGGTCAGTATTTAAATTACGTAAATTAAAATCCTTTTATGAGTGTTATTATTCAGGAGATTTTCCGTCTATGTCAGGCTCTGGGTCATCGTCCGCATTTACAACCTCGTTATTATACGCTGAAGCATTATTGAATAAAAAAAAAATTAGTAAAAAAAAAATTTTTGAAGATGCAATTCACATCGAAAGAGTAATGATGAAGGAGCATGGTGGCATTCAAGACCAAGTAAGAAGTTCTATAGGAGGTCTAGGCTTAATCAAAATATCTAAGAATGGCAATATTACTAATAAGCCAATTAATTTATCTAAGCATAATATGGATACCCTTCAGAATTCAATTGAAATATATTTTTATCAGGGGTCACGATTATCATCTAAGTTGATGATGCGTCACATAGAAAATTTAAAAGATAATCAAACAATATTAAATGAGATGATGATGCTTACAAAAGAGGCACACCATTTATTAATTTCTAATAAACCAAACTTTATTAAAGATTTTGCTAATCTAATTAAAGAGTCATGGTCAATTAAGAAAAAATTCCATAATCAGATTAGTAGTCCTGACTTAGATAGGGTTATTAAAAAAGGTTTAGGTTTAGGCGCATACGCGGGAAAAATTATGGGTGCAGGTTCTTCTGGTTTTTTATTTTTTATAAAGGAACCTGGTAATAAATTAAATTTAAATAATTATTTCAAAAAGTTAAGTCAACCAATTGATATTAAATTTGATTTTGATGGGGTTAAACAGGTCAATAAGTTTTAAAAAGAGTCTCGTTTAGATAAAATTGGTTTTGCTATATCCCATTTAATTTTTAATCTATCGTCATTCCATTTGAAAGTAAATTGAGATAGTGGGTCGTAATAGCCAGATTGTTTATAATGAAAAATCGCAAAATCAGATTTAACTTGATGGCAAATACCGTAATTAGGAGGAACTAAAACTTGTCTATTATTTGTTTCAGAAAGTATTGTGGAATAATACTTTAAATAGTCTTTATGATTTTTTTTATTGCAAAAAATAACTAATCTAATTTTACCACGAACACAAGAGACGAGTTTGGTAATTTTTTTTTCCCCATGAAAGCCACGAATAACATTTTTTTTTGAATACGAAAAATCATCCTGGACAAAATTTATTTTTTTCCCAAATATTTTTTTATATAGATTTTCATTAAAACTTTCTATAAAACTACCCCTATGATCCTTGAATCTGAGGTGCTCGACTGCAAATACCTCAATAAGGTTTGTTTTAATTAACTTAATCACCATATGAATATAAATAGTTTAAAAAAAAAATGTCAAGATTTAAGGTTAAAAAACTTAGATATTTGCTACAAATCCGGAGGTCATATTTCTACCTGTCTATCAACTGTAGAGATTTTGGTTGGAATATATTATAGCAGAGTATTCAAATTTAATCCAAAAAAACCAAAAGATAGCAATAGAGATTATTTCATTCTAAGCAAAGGTCATGGATGTGAGATCGTATATTTAATACTTGCTGATTTAGGTTTTTATTCAAATAATTATTTTAATAATAATTATAGAAAAAATAATTTCGATTTTGCGGGTCATATAAATAGTAAAGTTAATGGAGTTGAGTTTTCTTCGGGATCCCTTGGTCATGGTTTAGGCTTTGGTTCTGGTATTGCTTTATCAAATAAATTTAAAAAGAATAATTTAAAAACTATTGTGCTTATGGGAGATGCTGAATGCACGGCTGGCTCAGTTTGGGAAGCTGCTAATTTTTGTAGTTTTAATAACCTCAATAATATTTTAACGGTTGTTGATTTTAATAAAATTGGTGCTACTGAAAATATAAGTTCATTCTCTGATCCTAAACTATTAGAAAAAAAATGGGTTTCCTTTGGTTGGAATGTTATTAATGTAGAAGATGGTAATGACTTAAATTCGTTGATAAAAGCATATAAAAAATTTGTAAATAATAAAAATAAACCAACTGTAATTCTTGCAAACACAATAAAGGGTAAAGGTATTAAGATGCTAGAAAATGATCCTATTTGGCATACTAAACAAATTGATAATACAAATTATGAAAAAGCACTTAAGGATTTACAAAATAGTTTCAAATGAAAATTCAAAAATATACCAAAGACATGAGAGATGATTTTTTTGACTTTCTTTTACCTATAATGGAAAAAGATAATATGATTTTAATCATAACAAATGATTATGGTGCTCCAATGCTTGATTTAATTAAAAAAAAATTTCCAAAGAGATGTATAAATTGTGGTATCACAGAACAAAACATTGTTTCAGTTTCAGCGGGTCTTGCTTACAACGGCTATAAGCCAATTATTTACAGTATTTCTACATTCATAACCCTTAGGTCGTTTGAGCAAATTAAACTCGATATATCTGTTATGAAGTTACCCGTTGTAATACTTAGTGTTGGTGCTGGTTATGCTTATTCTATGGATGGACCCACTCATCACGCTACAGATGACATCGCTATCCTTAATACACTTTCCAATTGTAGAATTATTTCACCATCAGAAAATTCATTAATTTTAAAAAAATCGATTATCAATTTTAAGTTCAAAGGCTTAACCTATTTAAGATTAGATAGGGGTAAACTTCAAAAATTAAGTAATTTTTTTGATTATAATTCAAATACGTTTAGATTTAAAAAAGTTCATAAAAATATATTAGTCATATCAACTGGATTTTTAATTCAAGAAATTACTAAGTCAATTCAAGACTCTAATATATTTAGTTTTAGTCTAATGGATATTGTTCAAATTAAACCGATAGATAAAAAAATTATCACTTACATCAAAATGTTTAAAAAAGTTATTATAGTTGAGGAGCATATTGCTGAAGGGGGGCTATTTACTATTATTCAATCATTGTTAAATAAAAATAATATTAAATCAAATATATCATCACTAAGCTTATTGCAGTCATCCACATACAATTATGGAGATAGAGATATGCTTCATAGACATAATAAGATAGACATAAAAAGTATTTTAGGAGCAATATGAAAAAAAGAATTTTAATTACAGGTAAGTCAGGAGTTACGGGAGCAGCTTTTCAAAATCTTGAAAGTGAAATATCAAATAAATATGAATTGTTTTTTTCTTCATCTTCTTTTTGCGATCTGACAAATTTACAAGATAGTCTTAATTATATTAAAGATATAAAGCCAAATTATATTATTAACCTTGCTGCAAAAAGTGGTGGTATAGGCATGAGTGCATCATCTCAAGCTACTTTGTTGAGAGATAATTTACTGATTAATATAAATATTTTAGAAATTGCCAGAAAAATTAATATTGAAAAAATACTATTAGTACTAAGTTCTGGTATATATCCAGAAAAAGCTGATATGCCCTTCAAAGAAAGTTCACTGCACGATGGGCAACCGCACGTATCCGCCTATGGCTATTCATTTGCAAAAAGAATTATAGAACCGTCAATAAGGGCCTACAGAGAAGAGTTTAATTTAAATGTTATAGGAGCAATACCTAATGGTATATTCGGTAAAAACGATAATTTTAGTGATGACGCACCAATGTTACCTTCTTTAATAAGACGATTCTACATGGCAAAAGATAATAAAGAAAATATTGAAGTTTGGGGAGATGGAAGTCCTCTAAGAGAATATACATATTCTATTGATGTAGCAAAAAGCTTTCTATGGATGATTGAAAATTATGATGAGCCTATTTCAATTAATACTGGTTCAACAGAAGAAAACTCAATTAAAGATATAGCAATGGCAATTGCAGAAATAATGAATATTGATTCCTCTAGAATAATATTTAATACAGATAAGCCATCTGGTATTTTCCGAAAACCAACAGATAATTCAATTTTTATAAATAAGTCAGATTTCAAATTTACTTTATTTAAAGATGGTTTAGTAGAAACTATAAAATGGTTTGATGAAACTTTCAAAAATAATAAAAATGATATTAAATTAACAACTAAAGTTTAGTGGAAAAAAATAAATTATTTAGATCAGATATTTTAATTAGTAAAATTGGTTTTGGATGCTGGGGAATAGGATCTGATTCTTATGGTGATATAAGTGAATCTAAATCTATTGATGTTTTAAATTATGCTCTTAGTTTAGGAATAAATTTTTATGATACGTCAAGTTTGTATGGAAATAGACTTTCTGAAAAAAGGTTAGGAAAATTTATTAATAAAAATAAGAATAAAGATATTGTAATTTCTACGAAAGCCGGACTACTTCCGCACAGTCCCTTTAATATGAAAAGGAATTTTAACAAAGCATTCATTGAAAAAAGTATTAATAAGAGCTTAAAATTATTGAATAAAAATATAGATATTTTATTTTTACATTCACCACTTCCAGATGATATAATTAATAACGATAAATTAATTAATTTTTTAATTAAAAAAAAAGAATTAGGAGATATAAAATTAATAGGACTATCAGCGGATTCCCCAAATCACATAATTAAAATCATTAAAGAAATAGATTTCGATATAGTACAGACTAACTTTAATTTAATGGATCAGCGTATAATAGATTTAAATTTAGTTAATAGTCTTTTTAAAAAAAAGATAAATCTAGTAGCTAGAACTCCTTTAGCCTTTGGCTTTTTAAGTGGAAATATTGACTTAAGAAAATTGAAAATAACCAAAGATCATCGAAAACATTGGTCAAATAAACAACTTAATTTATGGAATAATGGCTATAAAAAATTTTCCAAAACAAGAAAAGAATACAATTTAAATCCTGCTCAATTTGCAATAAATTTTTGCTCTTCATTTAAAGAAATTCAAACAACTATACCGGGCATGATGACAAGGAAAGATGTAATACAAAATATTATTGCTAGTTATGCAGAAAAAATAACTAAAAAACATAAGAAAAATCTATATAGCATATATAAAAGAAATAATTTTTTTATTAAATAGTCATGAAATTTTCCTTTGTAATTCCCACAATGAATAGTGATTTGTATCTTAATGATTGTTTAAGGTCTTTAGACTCACAAACTTATAAAAATATAGAATTAATTATTGTTGATAAAAATTCTACTGACAATACGCATAATATTATAAAAAAATACAAAAATCTTAATATAAAATTATTTCAACAGATTGACAATAATCCAGAGAATGCAGTTGCCTTTGGATTTAAGAAATGTACGGGTGATTTTATACAATTCTTAGGCTCTGATGATTTGTTGCAAAATAACGAAGTTCTTCAAAAGTTAAGTGAAAAAATAAGTATAAATGATCTGTTAGTGTATTGTGATTATTCTCAAATAAATAAGTATGGAGTAACGATAAAAAATATTAATGTTAAATTTAATTATGATGAATTATTAAATTATGGAAATCTTGTATGTGCTACTTCTTTTCTTTTTAATAAGTCTCTATTTAAAAAATATGGTTTTGATGGAAAGGAAGGTTTCGATCTTCATTTAATGCTAAGATTTGGAAAGCTTTATAATCCAACAAAAGTTAATTTATACTATTCATATTTTAGAGTTCATAATCAAAGCCATTCTGGTAATTTTAAAAAAAATTTAAGAAATTTTAAATATGATTATGATATTTCTAGAAGCTATGGAGGGACTTTTTTGAATAATTATTCCTTACGTTATCACATAGTATTAATACTTAAATTCCTAAAATTATTATGGATTGCTGACTTAAAGCGTAACATTAGTTGGAAATATAAAAATTTTTAATCTTATAAATATTTAATTTTTTTTTTTGTATATTTTATTCTAATCATTTGTGAAATTAAGTGAAAAATTATGCTATGACAATCTTCGGATATTCCGTAATTATCAGTTTCAATATTAACATTTATATTTGATAATTTTTTTAAATTTCCACCATTAAATCCTGTAAATGAAATAATTTTATTGCTCATTTTTTTAGCTAACTTAGCTATTTTTATTATATTTTTGGAGTTACCAGATGTGCTTATAAGTATTAATAAATCACCTTTTTTTGATTGAATATTGTACTGATAACTAAATATATCTTCGTATGAAATGTCATTAGAAATTGCGCTAATTAATTCTATGTTGTTCGATAATGAATGAAGATTTATTTTTATTTTTGAATCTTGATAAACGCATTTAACTAAATCGCAAAGTGCATGATTTGCTATAGAATAAGATCCTCCGTTACCACAGATATAAATATTTTTATTTAACTTAGAGGTTTTAATAATCTCATTACTGATTAATTCAATTTTTTTTATTTGAATCTTATCAATTTCTTTAAATACTTCAGAAATATAAAAATCTTTAAGGTTCATTTATTCAATATAAACGTTTCAAGTTTATTTACAACATATCTAATTTCATTCTCTCTCATATAGGGATTTATTGGAAGGCATGCAACATTCTTAGCAATAAAATTTGCTATTTTAAATTTTTTATTATTTTTTTTAAATAAAGGTTGCTGTGTTAATGCGTATGGATAATTTGTTCCTATTTCAATTTTATTAAATTTCATAAATTCTACAAATTTTGTTCTTTTATTTATAATTATAGGAAAACTAGTGCAGTTATTGTTTTTAATATTCATATCTAATAAATATTTTATGTTTAAATGAGACGTATATTCTCTGTATTTTTTTGCAACTTCAAATCTTTTTTTTAAATTATTTTTATAGTATGGAATTTTAGATAACAAAACACAGGCTTGAATAGTATCTAGTCGAGAATTAGTACCTAAATTACTTGCATAACTTTTTTTTACCTGGCCGTGTGACCTTAGTTTTTTTATTTCTTTATAAATATTAATATTATTTGTTAAGCAAGCACCTCCATCTCCATAACACCCTAAAGTTTTTGCAGGAAAAAAACTTGTACAAAGAATATCTGTTCCTTTAACATTAATTGTATTTGAACCAAAGCTTTGTGCGGCATCTTCGATGAGCTTAATTTTTCTTTTTTTACATAGCTCATAAATTTCATTGTAGTTAGGTTTATTACCGTACAAATTAACTGAAATTATACATCTTGTTTTTAATGTGATTTTATTCTTAATTTCATCTTCGTTAATACACCCATTATTCATATTGACGTCTGCAAAAATTGGTTTCAAACCCGCTAATAAAATACTGGATGCCGATGATATCCAACTAAGAGCTGGGACTATAACTTCTGATCCTTTTGGTAAATTCATGGCCCGTAAAGATAAGTGAATTGCATCTGAACCGTTTGCAACTGCTATACAATATTTAAAACCAGCAATTATAGAAAGTTTTTTTTCTAATTCTTTTACTTCTGGCCCCAAAATATAAATATTATGTTTAAATAATTTTTTTAATTTTATATCTAAATTGGATTTTATTTCTAAGTAATCTTCTTTAAAATTATTAAGAGTTATCATTTTTTTGTTATTATATATGTATAGCCATACTTTAAATATTTACCTGGTTTTATGGATTGTTTTATATATATATTATAATTATAATTGTAAGAATAGTCTTTTAATTTTTTTTCTAAATTATGAATATATTTATCATCATTTAAAAAGTTATAAATTTTACTAGATAAATTATTATAACTAAAATCATGAATAATTATTAAATTTGCATTCAAATTAAATATTTTATTTAATATTAATTTTAATTTTTTTTTATTTAAATACATTAATACAGCATCTATATGTACACATTCTACTTCCTTAATATCATCATCAATATCACTATAAAAAAAAAATCTTGAAGATGTTTTAATTTTTTTTATACAATTATTTATATGATTTCTAAAATAATCTATTTTTATGTCCACAAAATATATTTGATTAGTTTCATTTTTAGTTAATAGGTATCCGAATATGTTCATTGCATACCCACACCCAAAATCTAATATTGTTTTTGGATTATATTTTTGCAATTCATTAATTATTTTCTTTCGATAACTTTCACTATCCTTATTCATAAAATTATTTATTTCTTCACTTAGATTCATTTTATTAATCAAGCTTGTCTCAAATTGAATTTTATTATCAATAATGCCAATTGATTGTTTACTTCTTATATTAAATATTTTTATTAACCGAGATACTAAATTTTTAATTATTATAATTATATCAAAATGATCATAATCCTTAAAATAAAAAAATTTAATAAAAGAATTTTTGCCTCTTAGTATATCTAATGTCATATATATAAATGCGCTGATTGATATAATTAAAGCTAAATTTATAGCTTGATTACTAATTGTATTTAAATAATATTTTTCTAGGATATAATAAAAAACAATAAAGATCCCGGTACTTGAAATAATATATAAAATATTTTTAATCTTTAATTTAATATCTTTTGATATTATTAAGTATGTTACTATTGTAGTTATAGTTAAAGTTAATACTTTAATTATCATTAACGTATCAATTGATGTTGGTTTAATTACGTACATTCCAAGTATATTTGTTATTGTCATTATTGTTGCTAGATATAAAAAAAATTTTGACATTTTTTTAATATCTATTATCTGTCTAAAATAAAAAAAATTATTTAATAAAAAATAAAATAGACTAAATAATAAAAATGTTTGAAATTCATATTTAACTTTAGAATCAGAAATTAGTTCAATTAATCTCACAGCTATAATATTTGTTCCTGCAACCATTGGAATAGTCCAGAATAAAATAAAATTTATTGATATTGTTACTTTCTTTCGGTAATCGCTTATTTGATTGTTATTAAAGGCAGATACTATATCTGCAACAAAAACTTTACCTACTATTGAAATTATAATTACTGATATTCCGTTAATTCCCAAATATAGTGAATATATTCCAATAGTCTCATAGTTTAAATATCTTGCCATATAGTAATTATCAATAAATAAAAATATTGTAATAACTAATGATCCTAAAAATATATATTTAGACTGAATGGTATTAATTTTAAGAAAATAAATTAATTTTTTTTTAGTAAATTGGATTTTAAATTTAGATTTATAAAAAATAATAAAAATATTTATAACGCTTATTAATGAGTCTAGAAAAATAAAAGCTACAATTATTTTAAATATATCATTTGTTCCAATAAATAAATAAATCGTAATTAATTTAGTTATTTGTTTTATTATAATATTCGTAGATATTAACTTATAGTTATTATTTACTAGATAGTAACTTTCAATGAGTTGAAAATAAATATTTGAAAACACGTGATAAAGTAAAATTACTAGAAACCCTTTAAATATTTCAAAATTAAATAGTAATTGAATTAAGTATTCTTCATATAATATTAGGGGTATTACTACTAAAATTAATAGTAATATATAAAATGCACTTATAAAAATTAAGTTAGTATCGCTACTACTTTTTGTTTTCCCTGCATGCCTATAAAGATAATTCGTGCTTATTTCAAATGATAAAATTACTATTGTTAGTGTTGATACTCTGATGAAATGTGACCAAACTCCATATGCATCTACTGTGTAAGAGGATATTAAAACGTAAGCAATTAGAAATGAAATTAAATACTCAAATATTTGTGATACAGAAACTAGGCTTGTCTTACCCCACATAGATTTTTTTTCTGTACTGCTCTAATATCCACTCCAAAGAATTTAATCCATCTTTAGCCATTAAAGCCCGATTAGTCTTGCCATTTAGGCTTTTTTCTATTTCTTTATAAACATTAATATGGCCGTTACCATATACGTTATCAATTTGATATTCATATTTTTTAAGATCTAATATTTTTTTAACTTTAGAATTAATGTAATTTACTTTATTTAATGCTTCACCTGAAATTTTAATAGATCCCTTTTCACAGTTAATTAGTATCGAACCCTCGATATTTTTTTCATAAGCTGTAGTTGTTGCATTAAATGAGCAGTGAATATTATTTTCTAATAATAAATTTGCAGAAAAGGTATCTTCTGTTTCTATATCTGCTTTTAATTTTGTTCTTAATGATTGTGTTAATACGGGCTTGCCAAATAACCAAAACATTAAATCTACATAATGTGAGGCTTGATTCAATAACGTTCCTCCGTCAAGTTTTTTTGTACCCCGCCATTCAGCCGATGTGTAGTAATCTTTCCCTCTACTCCAAATTACATTTATTTCTATAAAAAATATTTTACCTAATAAATTGTCTGAAATTAATTTCTTAAGGTACTGAATAGTTGGATTAAATCGGTTTTGTTTAACTATAAATAATTGATTATTAAATTTCTTATTTATTTCAAATATTTTCTTTACTTCATTTAAATTCGTACCTAATGGCTTTTCAATTAATACATTATTTTTATTTTTGATACATTTAATTGCATGTTCTGGGTGGACACCACTAGGAGTACAAATAGAAACTAAATCAAATCGTTGATTTAATAACATCAAATCGATATTAGTATATTTAGAAATTTTATTATCGATCTTATCAAGCTTATTTTTATCAATATCACATACTGCGTTTAGTTCTAAAAATTTATTGTTATTAATGGCTTCTATGTGTTTATTAGAAATTCTTCCACACCCGATAATTGCTATACTTAGTTTTTTTTTCATATCTATTTTATTTAATGATTTATTCAGAAAACAATAATATATTGCTTATAGATCAGTATCATGAATTTTTCTATCAATAACAATCAAATAAGATTTATAAATAACCATACTTTTGAAAAAAAAAAAATAATAAAATTAGGAGATAGTTCATTCCAAGTTACTATAGGTAAAAACACATGTTTTTATTCAAATTCAATTATTTATTATGATAATACTATAGGAAGTAACAATTTTATTGGCCATAATACATTAATTAGAAATTCAAATAAAATTGGCAATGATGTAAAGATTGGTTCAAACACGGAAATTGCCTTTAATTGCATTATAAAAGATAGCGTAAAAATACATTCTAATTGTTTCATATGTGAGGATTCCTACATTGGCAAAAATGTTTTTTTAGGTCCAAATGTGACTTTTACTAATTCCAAATACCCAAACAAAGCAAATTCCAAACAGCATCTTAAAAGTCCTATTATTGAAAAAAATACTGTTATTGGGGCATGCTCAATAATTATGCCTGGTATTAAAATTGGTTCTAATGTTATTATTGGTGCAGGAAGCTTGGTTTCAAAAGATATAGCTTCTAACAAAACTTTTTTCAATAAAAGAATTGATAATTATTATTAAATAATTAGCATGAAAATAATTTTTTTTATTAATGGTGAGCCCTTTAATTTTTTTGATCAAGATGCTAGGCTGCATAGAGTAGGACATTTAATAAAAAAATGCCAAGAATTAGATATTAATTATGAAGTATGGACTTCCGACTTTTATCACCAAAAAAAAATATTTTATAATAATAAAAATATTAATTTTAAAATTATTAAGTCATTAGGCTATAAAAAAAATATATCTTTGAATAGATTTTTAGATAATATTATCTACTCTTTTAAAGTATATTTTGAGTTAAAAAGAGATAAATTTGATAATTGTATTTTTGTTTCAGCTTTCCCTATACCTGAAGTATGTTTCGCTGTTAGTGTATTTGCAAAAAAAAACAAAATACCATTAATCATAGACTTAAGAGATATGTGGCCTTTGATATTTTATAATCTTTCTAATAATTTTTTAATCAAAAATATTATAAAAATTATTTTTTTTTATCAGGAGATATTAAACAAATATACGTTCAGGAATTCAAATGGAATTTTTTCAATAACTGATAATTTTTTAAATTATGGGCTAAAATACAGTAATAGAAAAAAAAAAAGTTCTGACAAAGTTTTTTACTTAGCTCATTCAGTTAAAGAAACAAATAAAATAAATATTAATAACTCATTGAAAAATATATTTCCTAAAAACAAAATTATAATATGTTTTTTTGGTGTAATTAGTTATAAAAAATTCGATTTTTTAAATTTGATTAAAGTTGTTAATAATTTAAAAGATTCACCAATTTTTATTATTATTTGTGGTAAAGGTGATGATGAAGATAGATTAACTTCTGAAATAGGTAGTAATTTTTTATATTTAAATTGGATTAATCAGAGTCAGATGTCATATATTGCATCAAAATCTAATTTTGGTTTAGCTCATTATAAACCCACTTACGATTTTAATTCATCTATTCCAAATAAAATTATTGAATATATTTCATATAAACTCCCAATTATTCATTCACTTAAAGGGGATACTTACGATCTATTGGATTCTGAAAAAATTAATAATTATTACAAATATGGCGATTCCCGCTCTCTTGAAAAATTAATTCACAATCTTGATCGTCACTCTAAAATTAAGGATGAGTTAAAATTTAGTAAATTATTTGAAAAGAAATTCAATGCTAATAAGGTCTATGAATCTTACATAAATCAAGTTATAAAAATTTATCATGAATCACATTAAAATTATTTTTGGAAATATGAACTCGATTCACCTTGAAAGATGGTGTTCTTATTTCTTTAGTGATAATTCTTATTTTTTTATAAGTTATGAAAAAGTTATTGATAAATCTTATCCAAGGTTATTAGGTCATCTGCGCAGAAATAAATTCTTTTTTTCAATTCTTTTTTTTTTCAATTTTTTCAAAATATTAAAAATAATAATTAACCTTAAACCTAAAGTTATTTTAGTTCATTATATAAATGAAATTTCAATTATTCTATTTATTCTTAAAATTTTTTTTAAATTCAAAATCATAATGATTCCTTGGGGTTCTGACGTAAATTTAAATAAAAATACTTTATCATCCTATGTAAAATCTAAACTTTTTAATCTTTCAGACTTAATTATTACTGATGGATTTCATATAAAAAATTACTTAATAAATAAATTTAAGGTAAATAAAAATAAAATATTAATTTTTAATTTTCCTATTAAGTTTAATACGCTTAAAGAAATGCTTATTTCTAATAATAAAAATATTAAAAATATTATATTTTCTAATAGATCCTTAGATAATATTTATTCTATTGATATACTGATAAAGGCTTTTGAGATCTTTCATAAAAAAAATAAGAACTATATTCTTTATCTAGTAGGTGATGGTGATGAGAAAAATAAACTTAAAAAATTAGTAGTAAGTCTTAATTTGTCTAATCAAATTATATTTTTCGGTAGATTGGAATACTCTAAAATGATCAATTTATTAATTGAATCTGAAATTTTCGTGTCTTCCTCTAAAAGTGATGCAGGTTTGAGTTCAAGTATTGCTGAAGCTATTTATTTAAAGAAACCAGTAGTGGTATCTGATAACTCTGATAATAATGTATGGATCAAAGATTTCGATAATGGCCTTTTATTCAAAACTGATGATGTGCAGGCATTAGCTGACAAATTAAATTATATGTCTAATAATAAATTAACTTATTCTCAAAATACTTATAATTATTTCCTTAATAATTTCTCTTATGAGTCAATCATGCCTAAAGTTAAAGATATTATTGATAAATTAACCTTGATGAGTATTGTAAAGTAAAATGATTGTTAAATTTTTTGATTATCCGAAACTTTATAAAGAGCATGAAAGTGATTTTAAATTAATTTTTGATAAAACATTAAAAAAAGGATCCTTTATTCTTCAAAAAGAGCTCTCTGATTTTGAAAGAAATTTATCAAATTACTTAAATGCTAAAGATGTTGTTGGTGTTGCGGACGGCACTAATGCTCTAATTATCTGTCTTATGGCAATGGGGGTATCTACTGGTGATGAAGTTTTAATTCCTTCTCATACTTATATAGCTACTGCATCTGCTGTTAAATTTGTAGGCGCAAAACCCATATTGTGCGAATGTGATGAAAACTCATCAATGTCTTATGAGGATGTTTTAAAAAAAATTAATCAAAGAACGAAAGTCTTACTTCCTGTCAATTTAAATGGCAAAGTCTCAAATATGGATCTTTTTGTAAAATTAAAGAAAAAATATAAGAATCTTTTAATCTTAGAAGACTCAGCTCAAGGTTTGGGATCTAAATTAAATGGTAAACATGCCGGAACCTTTGGTGATATGGGTACGTTAAGTTTTTATCCAGCAAAAACACTTGGTTGTTTTGGTGATGGTGGTGCTATTATTGTAAATAATAGAAAATATATAAAAAAAATTAGAATGCTGAGAGATCATGGGAGAAATAACAATGGTTCCGTAGAAATCTGGGGTAACAACTCAAGATTAGATAATGTGCAAGCTGCAATTTTAGATTTTAAATTAAAGCATTTAGATAATTATATAAAAAAAAGACAAATCATTGCCTCTATATATGACAAGTTAAATGATCTAGAAGAGGTTAGAATTCCTGACCAATCTGATAATAAATTTTTTAATGCATATCAGAATTATGAGGCTTTATTCGAAGATAGAGATAATTTACAAAAATTCTTAAAAAAAAATGATGTAGGAACTCTAGTGCAGTGGGCTGGTTCACCAATTCACCACTTTAAAAAATTAGGATTGAGTCACTTTAAACTCCCAAAAACTGATTTATTTTTTAAAAAATGTTTAATGCTGCCAATGAACACTTTGATAACAGAAGCCCATGCAAATTATGTTGTAAATAAAATTTTTAATTTTTATAAAAAAAAATGACCAATTCCATTTTAAATGAACCTGAAATTAAAAATAAATTTATTATCAATAAAGTTAAAAATTTATCTGTATTTAAAAAAAATTATGAAAAATTGCTAACTATTAGATTTGTTGAAGAAAAAATTTCTGATGAAGTATTAAAAGGCAATATTAAAACACCATGCCATTTATCTATTGGTCAAGAGGCCATAGCTATTGGTATGTCAGGATATTTTAAAAAAGGAGACTCTGTTTATTCAACTCACAGATCTCACGCTCATTTTTTTGCATCTGGAGGATCTTTAGAAAAATTAATTAGTGAAATTATGGGATCTCATAATGGAGCTTCAAAAGGTATGGGTGGTTCTATGCATTTATACCATAATGAATATACTAAATTTTTTTCAACTCCAATAGTTGCAGGAACAATACCAATTTCTTTGGGTTCTGCTTACTATTTTAAACATATTAAGAAATCTAAAAATTTGAGTATTTGTTTTTTTGGTGATGGTGCTACAGAAGAGGGTGTCTTTCATGAATCGATGAATTTTGCATCCCGATATGATCTCCCAATTATATTTATTTGTGAAAATAATCTATATTCCAGCCATTTAGATATAAAATTGAGGCAAACATCTGATTACACAAAAAGATTTGCAGATTCATTTGGTATTAAATCTAAAATAGTAAACGGTAATAATATAGAAGAAGTAGCTAATGCCACTCAAGATATTTTTGAATATTCTAGAAAAAACTCAAAGCCATCTTATATTGAAGCAGTTACATTCAGATTAGTTGGTCATGTTGGTGGAAGTTTAGATATAGATGTTGGGGTAAGAAGAAATAAAGAAGAATTAGATAACTGGATTAAAAAGGATCCAGTAAAATTAATCGAAGATTATTTGATAAAAAATAAAATTTATAGTGAAAAGACGATTCAATTAAAACGTCAATTTGCCAAAAATATAGTTTCTAATATTTTTATTAAATGTCAAAAAAATTTTAAGAATCCTAAAAAAGATTTCCTTGATAAATTCCATAGGAGTAATTTTAATGAAAGATAATAAGATAAGTTACTCAGAGAATATTTTAAAGGCATTAGATTATAAGTTATCTACAGATAAAAAATTTTTCATTATAGGTCAAGGACTATGGAGTCCCTGGTATGTCGGTAATACAATGAAAGGACTTGAAAAAAAATACGGCAAGAAGAGAGTAGTAGATACTCCTGTTTCGGAAGCTGCAACGACTGGTTTGGCTTTAGGAAGTTCTTTGCACGATTCAAAAGTTTTAATTCTTCATCCAAGAATGGATTTCTCTATATTATCTTTTGATCAAATAATTAATCAAATTGCTAACTGGGAGCTTATGTTTGGTGGACAATCTTTACCAGATATAACTATTAGATTAATAATTAATAGAGGCGGGGAGCAAGGAGCGCAACACTCTCAAGCACTTCACTCAGTATTGTCCCATTTCCCAAGACTTAAAATAGTCATGCCTTATTCTGCAAAAGATGCAAAAGATTTACTCATAGCTGCAATTAATTATAAAGGTCCGGTAATATACATAGATGATAGATGGCTATACGAAAATGAAATTTCTTTAAAAAAAGATAATAATAAAATTATTAAATTAAAAAATATCAAACCTAATTATGAATCAAAAGGGAATGATTTAACTATTATTTCATTTGGATTTGGTGTTCATATAGCAAAAGATGTTGCAAATAATTTAAAGAAAAAAAATTTCAAAGTAGAATTAATTGATTTAAGAATTATTAACCCAATAGATTATTTAAAAATAATTAATTCAGTAAAAAAGACTAAAAAATTCATTTTTATAGATATAGGATATTCAACTGCAAGCATAGGCTCATCTGTAATTGTCGAGATACTTAAAAATATTAACTTTAATCCAAAATTTAAATTTTTTTCATTGTATGATACTCCTGCACCAACAAATTCACATTTAGAAAAATTATTTTATCATTCAGTTGATCAAATTACTCGAGACACTCTAAAAATAGTATTAAATAAAAAATAAGTGATTTTTTTTTATATTATCTCCTTAATTTCTTTTATATTCATATTTCCTTTTTTTTTAATTATTGCTTTAATTATATTTTTAACTGATTTTAACTCTCCTTTTTATTTGTCAACTAGAGTTGGAAAAAATAATAAACTTTTCAAACTAATTAAATTTAGGAGCATGAGAGTGGATAAAGGTAAGGGTAAAAATTTAGTTTTATCAACATCAGATATCGATCCCAGAATAACAAAAATAGGACATTTTATAAGGAGATTTAAAATTGATGAACTTCCACAATTTATTAATGTCATAAGATTAGAGATGACAATAGTTGGTCCTCGGCCTAACGTAATAGAAGAAATCAGAATGTATACGGATGAAGAAAAAAAACTCTTGAACGTAATGCCTGGAATAACTGACATATCGTCAATTGTTTTTTCAGATGAAGGTTCAATATTAAAAGAATATGAAGACCCAAATTTAGCTTATAATCAGCTTATTAGACCTTGGAAAAGCAAATTAGGAATTTTTTACATAACACATAAAAATATTATTTTAGATATGAAAATAATATTTTTAACAATTTATGCTATTCTTAATAAATCTAAAGTTTTAGATATACTAAATAAAATTTTGGTATCTTTAAAAGCTGATTACGAATTAATTGAAGTCTCAAGAAGGAGAAACAAGATAGTCCCAACATCCCCCCCTGGTAGAACGTCTATTGTAAATAAGGAAGAGATTGATAATAATTATCTCACTTGATTATTAACAATTAAAAAAGTTAAAGATATTTGATACGCAAAAATTAAAATATTAAATGAATTAAATAAACTACCATTAATTAATGGTATTAATGCTGGTAAGATTGAGAAGATAATAAAATAGTTTTCCTTTACAAAATTTGATATTAAATATCTCAAGATATTTAATATAAAGTAAATAAATAAAATTAACCCACATAACCCAAGTTCTGATAAAATTTCAGAAAATAAATTATGCGGATGTGTGGAACATTCTATATTCTTATTTGATTTTATATTTACACATTCTGTTCTATAATTTTTCATTCCCACACCGAAAAATTTATTTAATTTCCATGTCTCAATTCCTGATATAAAAAGATTTGAATAGGAATTATCTAATTTTAAATTAAACGCAGTAGAACTTATAAATCTCTTAATATATTTATATGTTATGGAGTCTAACTTATTACTAGGTTCATAAATTATATTACTTAGTTCTTCATTACTTAACATATGTTTTATTTGAAAACTTAAATTACTGTCACTTATTACTTTAACCGTATTAACTGACAGAATAATTAACAAAAAAATTGGTACCAAATATAGTTTAAAATTAAATTTTTTATATAAGTTGGTAATAAAATAAATTACATAGAAAAACGATGCATATAAAGTTGCCATTCTTTCACCGCTTAAAAATATTATTAATAAAATTATAAGCGGACAATATACTTCTAAAAAGCTTTTATTTTTTTTAATGGAAATAAAATACAAAAAAAAGAACATAAACTTTAATATAAATGATCCTATTATCTGTTCATCTTGAAAAGGTCCTGTTAATCTCAGCGAGGAAACTTCAAATCCAAAAATATCAAATCTAAATATAGCTTGGAAATAGGTATCTAAGACAATAAATGAGAAAAAAACAATAAAAAATTTAATTACTAAATTAAAATTAATTATTTTTTCATTTTTTTTTAACATTAAATGAAAATAAAATATGAATAGAGTGATTAAATTAAACATTAGTAGTCTTCCTAATGAATTACTAGAGTTTACTGAAATAAATAGAGTATTAAATACAAGATATAAATTAAAAATAAAGAGTGGAAAATAGAGTTGATTATATTTTTGATAATGCTGCTTAATAATGTCTTTATTATATTTAAACTTAGATATTGACCATAATGAAAAAATAAAGAAAGCCAATATACTTAAACCTCTATTAGCGATAAAAATAAAAGGAATTATATAATATATTTTTGGTATATAATTATATAGTTTCATCATAATTATTTATAATTATATTATGCAATCAAATTCTAGAAAACTATTATTCATATTTTTAATTAATATAACTGTATTCTATTCTGTTTTTTTTTACAACCATCATCAAGATCTAATTACTATTCTCATTAACTTTAATTTTTTTTTAGTTACTTCTACTTTAATTTTAATTTTAACTATTTTTCTTTTCTATTTTTTTAATATTAACGATCAAATATGGAGATATATATCAAAGACTAATTTATTAAGAATAACAGGTTTTAATATTTTACTCGTTTTAGCAGTTAGTTTTATATTTTTTATGTATGATCGATCTATTGATATTCCACGAAGATTTTATCTACAGTATTTTATATTAAATAATTTCATTATGATTACTTTCATATTAATTTGGAAATCTCATTCTAAATATTTTTCATCTAATCAAAAACAGTTCTTAATAAAAAATGTTGCAATCATTGGTTTTAATGAAAGTACGGATATGTTTTATAAATTAAATAAGATATTTGAGTTTTATAAAGTCAAATTTATTTATTCTAATAATAATAATATTGGTAATAAATTATATTTTAATTTAAGGGTTATTAACAATTTTGAATTGTTATATAATTTAATTAAAAGAAGCTCTTTGCACACCATTTTTTTTTCTGAATTACTTTCAAAAAATCAAATTAATAAATTAACTGAAATATGTATTTCTTTTAATATTAATTTAATTGATATTAGGACTATGAAAAATATGTTTTATTTAGAAAGATCTAAAAATATTGATTTTTTGAATTTAAGAAATTTAATTCCTAATATTAAAATCAAGTTTGATCTTAAAAATTTATCTTTTTTTAAAAATAAAAATATTCTCATTACAGGTGCTGCTGGTTCTATAGGCTCTGAAATTGTTAAACAGATTTTCCTACTAAATTTAAATACAAAATTGATTTTAGTAGATACAAATGAAGAAAAATTAATGCAAGTAAACTTATTTCTATCTGAAAGTGATAATAATAATTTCAAAATTTATTCAACGGATATTTCTGAGAATTCTCTTTCAAATATCTTTAAGATTGAAAAACCGGATATTGTTTTTCATGCCGCGGCAATGAAACATGTTCCTTTTGTTGAAAGTTTCCCTTTTAATGCTATCAAAACAAACGTAATTGGTACTTTTAATCTGCTTTCATTATCAAAAAAACACAAAGTTAATTTACTTATAAATATTTCTTCTGATAAGGCCGTAAATCCAACTAATATAATGGGTATGACTAAGAGATTAAATGAACTATATATTCAATTTTATGCTAATAAATATAATTTAAATTATCAATCTGTTAGATTTGGAAATGTACTAAATTCTTCTGGTTCTGTTATTCCTATTTTTGATTATCGTCTAAAAAAAAACTTACAAATCCAAGTTACTCATCCTAATATAGAAAGATTTTTTATGTCAATTGAAGATGCTGTTTATTTGGTTCTTATTTCGTCGTATTTAGCTAAAATTAATAAATTAAATGAAAGTTCAATTTTTGTTCTAGATATGGGTAAGCAAATTAAAATACTTGATTTAGCTAAAAAATATTTAAAAATCAAGGGCTATGATATTAATAAATATTTAGATACCAATTTTATTGGTCTCAGAGAAGGTGAAAAATTATTTGAAGAACTTTCATATGATTTTGAGAATTTAAATAAATCAAAATATCCTTTTATTTTAAAAACTACTAATAATATTAAGAAAGATTTTAATCTAAAACTTTATAATGAATTAATACATAGATACTCATCTTTAAATAATAAACAAATAATTAAATTATTAAAAAATTTAATTCATATCAAATGAAAATATTAATTACTGGAGCTGCTGGTTTCATTGGGTTTCATTTGTCAATTTTATATTTAAAAAAAGGCCATACTGTATATGGAGTAGACAATTTAAATAAATATTATAGCCCTCACCTTAAATCTAAAAGATTAAATGAGCTTGAATTATATAAAAAATTTAATTTTTTTAAATTAGATTTAAGCGTTAAGAGTAAATTAAAACTAATACCTAATGATTTTGATATTTTAATACATCTGGCTGCCCAACCGGGTGTTGGACTTTCTTTTAAAAACCAATCTCAATATATTAAAGATAATATATTAGTATTTTCTAATGTTTTAGAACATTTAGATAAATTTAAATGTAAAAAAATTTTTTTTGCTTCATCTAGTTCAGTTTATTCTCAATCAAAGAAAAATATTTTTAAAGAAAATGATATAATTGATAATTTCATTAATTTTTACGGTTTATCTAAATATTTCAATGAGCTTCAAGCTAAGTTATTTTCAAAATATAGTAATATACCAATTATAGGTTTAAGATTTTTTACTGTATATGGACCATATGGAAGGCCTGATATGTCTTATTATAAGTTTACAGAATCAATCATTCATAATAGAAAAATTCATTTGTTTAATAATGGTAATAATTTTAGAGACTTTACATATATTGACGATATAACAAGATCAATATACCTTTTGTCAAAAACTTTTATTAAGAATAAATATTTAATTTTAAATATAGGTTCTAATAAACCAGTTAGTGTGCTGAAATTTTTAAGTATTATCGAAAAAATAATAGGTAAAAAATCTACTATAATTTCAAAAAATAAACAATTAGGTGATATGAAATTTACCAATGCATCTCAAATTAAAATCAATAGTTTAATAGATTTTAAAGCTAGCACTAAACTCGAACATGGTCTTAAAAAATTTATAGATTGGTATTTAGTCTATTCTAAAAATTGATTAGCAAATTTTATTTGTCTCTTAATTAAAAGTTACAAATCTCATTTTTAAATATTCTTTATGTATACTTAGCTAGATTTATTAATGATTTTTTTTGGTAGCCTCGGCCGGACTCGAACCGGCACGGGATAAATCCCACTGGATTTTAAGTCCAGACTGTCTACCATTCCAGCACGAGGCCAATCGTTAATAGCTTAAAAAAAGCCAATAAAATGGTGATAAATGGATACTATCATTTAATCAATCTAACAAGAAGAAAATAGACCTTAATTAGTATATTGATTAATAATAATTTGGAAATGAGATTAAATATTAATTTATTTGTTTAAAATAGTCATTTTCTCGATCTGATAAGATTGAATCCCCCTGACCAATTATAAATTCAATAATATCTTTATAAAAATTATCTTGATTAATTAATACATTATCAGTGTTCAATTTTTTTATATTTTGATTTTTTAAATCTAATAATTCTTTGTATTGCATTGATATATTATCAGAACTTATTATGTCGTTTATTGAAAGTGGACTTACTCCTAAATTAAAAGTTCTTATAAGGTCATTCCTACTTTCTTTTTTTGTAAGATAACATAAAAAGCTAAAACCATTTTTTTTATTTATTAATGCTGAAAAACCAAAAAATGATGTCATATTTTGAATTTCATTAACCACAAATCTTCCTAATTTTTTATCCCAAATTAATTTACTATTTGGGTAGTTAATAAATTCCACATTTTCACTATAGGCATAACCATCAGGAAAGACTGCATATAAATTCTCTTCATTATTAAATGTTGTAATAATTTCCTCATAACTTCCAAGAAAAGTATTTTTGTTTATTAATGAATGTTTATTTTTTTGATTAAATAGTATGCTTTCAAAAAATGGACTATTAAAATTCATCTCATTATTCATTAAGAGGTAATTAAAAAAATTGATTGTCTCATTTTTCGAATAAAAGCTTTGAGATAGAGTATATTTATTCGGATCAATTGAACTGTAGATATCTTCTTCATGAGTTATGTTTTTTATTTTATTGTTGGCAACTAGAATGTATGTATCTAGGTCAAGAGGGTATAAGTTATTATTCTCTTCAGAATTCCTAATCTTATTTCTATTATAGAATTCTTTAACGTAATTAGGTGTGATGAGTTTTTTTTGACTTAAAATAATTTTTTTTAATTCGTTATACTCTCCAAATATAATATCACTACCAATTCCTATAAGATCTAATTCATTAGCTACATTTAAATTATATTTTTTTTGTTCATGTGTGCTGTACTTTCCTAACGAATAATGAAGAAATTCTTGATAGTTGTAAAATCCGTCAGATATCAGGTGTGCAGAAATACTGTCTTTAATTGATGGGCATTTTTTTTCTTCAGCAAGTAATAAGTTTGCAGTAATAAATGTTATAAAAATTATATTTCTTATTAACATGGATTTAGAATTTTTTTTTAATCAAATCAATCCTTAGATTGACCAAACATCTCACTATAAACTCTATCTTGTATAGTATGATCGTTATCTAATAGTAATGGTATTTCCATTTTATCTGCCATTTCAATTTCAATTGAAATAACATCTTTAGCTTCGATATGATCGGCATGTGCAACCACTGGTCTTTTGGATGGATTTATATTTGTAATCTTAATTTTAGCATTGTTAAATAACAAACCTCCTTTCCAGTGCCTAGGACTATAAGAACTAACAGCTGTTAGAGCTATAACATTACCTTCTAGTGGAATGATTGGTCCTGATGCTGAGTAATTATATCCAGTGCTGCCAACAGCAGTTGAAACAATAATTCCATCACATACTAACTCTTCCATTCTTATTACTCCGTCAATTTCTATTTTGAGTTTTGCTGCTTGGTATTTTTCTCTTCGAATACTGACTTCATTAATAGCAAGTGCCTTAATTACTTGACCTGTTGGATTGATAGTTTTCATAATTAAAGGTTTTAATTTTAATAGCTGTGCTTTTTCAATTCTTTCTTCTAAATTTTCAATATTATGAGAATTCATTAAAAACCCAACATTGCCGAAATTCATTCCGAATATAGGTTTAGATAATTTTAAATATTGATGTAAGGATTTAAGAACAAACCCGTCTCCACCTAATGAAACAATAATATCTGCCTCCTCGGGCTTATGAATTCCGTATCTCTTTTCTAATTCTTTTTTTGCTTCTAAATTTTTTTCTAAAGGAAAAGCTGTAAATGCAATTTTCATTACTTATTATCCACCTGTTTGATTCATATATCTATTAATATATCCTTTATAATCGTTTTTTTTAATTTGAAAATCATGTGATTTTGGCTTTATTGTCATTGCGTACTCAATCATTTTAATGACATCTTCATCGTTTTGTTCCCTTAGAGGATACTTTAAGTCAACAAAATCGTTTTGACCTAAACACATAAAAAGCTTGCCCGTACAGGTTAATCTAATTCTATTACATGTATCGCAAAAATTATGAGACAAAGCGGAAATAAAGCCAATTTTTTGTTTAGAGTTATTTCTTTCAAAATATCTTGACGGCCCATTGGTTCTAAAATTACTTTTAGTGAGAGATAATTTTTCAATAAGATCTTTTTCTACTAAACTCATCAGTTTGTACTGATCAAATCTTTCTTCACCTATGGATCCAATAGGCATTACTTCAATTAAAGACACATCTATATTTTTTTTTTCAGACCAATTGATTATCTCAATCAATTCATTATCATTAAAATCTTTAGTAACAACTGTATTAATTTTTACTTTAATCCCAGAATCAAGTGCTGCTTCAATTCCTTCAAGAACTTTATTGACATCTCCCCATCTAGTAACTTCTTTAAATCTTTCTGGATTTAAAGTATCTAAAGAAACATTAATTCTGTCTACTCCGTTTTTTTTTAATATTTCTGAATACTTATTAAGATTAGTTCCATTTGTTGTGAGAGTATGTTCTTGAATTAATTCTTTCTTTTTTAATTCATTTAAATATTCAATAATATCTACTATTCCTTTTCTGACGAGTGGCTCTCCTCCTGTAAGTCTATATTTTTTAACTCCAAGTTTATTAAATATGCTAATTAATTTAATGATCTCTTCTATTGAAAGAACCTCTTGTCTTGGAAGAAATTTCATATCTTCAACCATGCAGTAGGTGCACCTTAGATCGCATCTATCAGTAACAGACACTCTCAGATATTCGATTTTTCTTTTAAAATTATCTATGAGCATTTATTTCAATTGTCTTTAATTCCACGAGATTCTGATCTAAAACTTTTTTTCCCACGTTTTCAAAATTTATGGTTACTTTACCATTAATACAAGACTGAACTTGTCCCATCCCCCATTCGGGCGACTTTATATTTTCCACTAATGTCCCTGGGGGTAAATCTAAATTATTTTTCTCTATAATCATTATATTTGTTGTTAATTTGATATCAGATATTATTATCTAGTACTAGAGAATCTAATGGATAAAAAAGATAACTTAAATAAATTAAAACTCGTTATAGCTAATATAGAGAAATCTTATGGTAAAGGCTCAATTATGATGTTGGGCAAAAAAGATCATGATATTAATGTTGAAATATTTTCTACAGGATCCCTTGGGCTTGATATTGCATTAGGCATTGGAGGACTACCAAAAGGTAGAGTTGTTGAAATTTATGGTCCTGAAGCCTCTGGAAAGACATCATTAACACTCCATGTTATAGCTGAAGCCCAAAAAGCAGGCGGAACATGTGCTTTTATTGATGCAGAGCATGCTTTAGACCCATCCTATGCTAAAAAATTAGGAGTAAACATAGATGAACTTTTAATATCTCAACCTGATACAGGTGAACAGGCTTTAGAAATTACAGATACTCTTATCAAGTCAGAGAGTGTTGACCTTATAGTGATTGATTCAGTTGCTGCGTTGGTTCCAAGAGCAGAGTTAGAAGGCGAAATGGGAGACTCACTTCCCGGTCTACAAGCAAGATTAATGAGTCAGGCGTTAAGAAAACTTACGAGCTCTATTTCAAAAACAAATACAATGGTTATCTTTATTAATCAGATAAGAATGAAAATTGGAGTTATGTTTGGAAGTCCTGAAACTACAACGGGCGGAAATGCTCTTAAATTTTACTCATCAGTAAGGTTAGATATTAGAAGAATTGGAGCAATTAAAGATAAAGATGTGATTACCGGCAACCAAACGAGAGTAAAAGTTGTTAAAAATAAAATGGCCCCTCCTTTTAGACAGGTGGAGTTTGATATTATGTTTGGTAGGGGTATATCTAAAGTTGGTGAAATTGTCGATCTTGGCTCTCAAGCTGATATTATCGAGAAGTCAGGAGCGTGGTATGCTTATAATGGTGAGAAAATTGGGCAAGGGAGAGAAAATTCTAAAAGATTTTTAGAGGAAAATCCTGATATTATGAAAGAAATTGAATTAAAGATTAGAGCTAGTCAAAGCGCGGTAGAAGAAATAATGCTTGATGGAGATAATCTGACACCTATAAAGCCAGAAATTGCTTTGGAAGAACTGGAAGATAAAAAAAAAGAAGACGTTAAAGTTTAGTCGAAATTACTCTATATTCATCCCTTATGAATTCAACCGATGTTAGAAATACATTTATTGATTATTTTAAAAAAAATAATCATGAGCATGTAA
>Ga0209830_10000381_pt1 | contig 47642 bp, 46 predicted proteins | sample ArcticOcean_MG_C_12_FD_187439 | JGI IMG/M metagenome (GOLD analysis project Ga0209830, IMG submission 187439) | Marine microbial communities from western Arctic Ocean - ArcticOcean_MG_CB8_130 (SPAdes) (version 2) | ecosystem: Environmental > Aquatic > Marine > Oceanic | place: Arctic Ocean...
AAAAAAAAAAAAAAAAAAAATTAAATTATTTATAAATGGGAATAATAATATTAAAACAAAATTATTAGAGGTTATCTATAAAGAATTTTGGTATTTACCTTGTATTATATTAGTTTATCAATTGTTAATTATAATAGTAGTTTATACAATATTTTTTAGTATTTATATGCTAATAGGAAATATGTCGCAGACTGGTAATGATAATGATTGTGGTAATTCTAACGATTATTTATTTAATATTGATATTTTAAAAGAATTAGTATTTATATTTTTTTTAACTTTTATTGCAAATTTAATTATATTAATATTAATATATTATATATTAGTTGTTTTATCTAATGAAAATGTTTCATTAGATAATAAAATTACGGACGAGTTTTTAGATAAATTCTATTCGTATTATAGATTTTCATATTATTCTATTATATTATTCTTATTTATATATATCAGTATATCCTAATTATTTAAAATATTTTTAAGACACTTATAAAAATACAAATTAAAATAAAAATTATATTAATAATTATATAATTCATAAAATTATTAATAATAATTTTATTATTTTTTAAACTAGAATTTTCATGATTTATTAATATATAATTTGAATATTTCCATTTATTATAACCTACTAGAATATCGATAAAGGGTTTTATTAAAATTATTATTATGCTTATTAAAAATAGAATTTTTAAATACAATTTAATAATTTTATTTATATTATCATTTTTCACTATTAAATAAATTAATAATACTATCATTCCAAATATAATCCAATGATAAAATAAATATTCAAAAATTAATAATTTAGAATTTTCAATTTCAAATTTCCCTATTATAATTTGTGACATAAATATTATAACAAAAATTATTTTAAAGCAATAATTAATATTTTTAATTTTATCTGTTATTTCACCATCAGGGTGATAAATATAAAACAATGATATATATAGCATTATAAATATAATTTTTTTAAAATCAATACTTTCTTTATTGGTTATAAAAATATTAAGCGGACCTTTAAATTTATCAATAACAAGTATTAAGAAACTACATAAAATATAAAATAAAGTAAATTTATTAATATCATTAATATAGTTTGGATTTATTGTATATATTTTTTTCAGAATTAATAAAGTAATAATAAACAATATTAATTTGTTAAACTCAAATTTTGCGTGAATATTATTATTCATATTATTCATTTTTATAATAAAAGTATATAAATAATTAATAGTAAATAATTATTAATAATATGAATAATATAAATAATATGAATAATATGAATAATAATATTAATTTTAATAATAAATTATTATTAATAGAAGAAAATCAAAAAGAGATCAATACATTTTTATTATCTTTACAAAATGAAATAACAACATTAAAAGCACAAATTACTAATATGCATGAAACATTTAATAATACATTGAGTTTAATTTTAAAAAATAACAATACTAAAACAACAATTAAACCACTATCATCAAGTGATAGTTCTAGTAGTGACAGCGATGATTATAAAAAAAATGTTATAAATGTAAGAAAAATTAAAAATATTAATCCTAGACATCAAAAGAGAAATAATATTAATAACAGGAGATTAATTTAATATTTAATATTAGGAATATCTAATCTCTTTATATTTCTAATTAAATTTTTAATTTCATTAGAAATATTTTTTTTTTTTAATAGAATTAAAGTATTCAAATTATTTCTAATTAAAAATTGTAGCTTTAATTCTCTATTATTATTATAACCTAAATTAACATATTCTAATGTATGTATATTTTTAAAACCATCATCAGTTATTTTTTTATTATGGATTAATTTTATATATTTTAATTTAGTTTTATTAATAATTGATATATTTGTAATATTTCTATTATAATTTAAATCTAAAACTCTCAAATTATTCAAATTTTTTATAGACTTGTCTGTTAATAATTTATTTTTAGGTAACATTAATATCTCAAGATTATTTAAAAGTCTAATATCAGAATCTGTAATATATCTATCATTTGTAATTATTAAAGTTCTAAGATTTGTGAAGGTATTAAAATCAAAATCAATTTTAAAATAATGACTTGTATAATCTTCAATATGTATAATATTATTTTTATTTAAATTATAATTTTCTATAATATAATGAACATCAATAATATTATATTTTATTTCAAAATCATTAATATTAAAATTTATATTATATTTATTCATTATTTTTATAAATTTTAACAAATTATCAGAAGTTATATTATGATTTGCTAATACCAATGAAACATAATTTAATAAATGTGTAATCATATTTATTAAATTATGAAAAATTATTTTTAATTAAAATTAATTCTAATTAAAATTAATTTATTTTGAAAGTGCTTTCATTGTCCAAATTAATAGAAGAACAGATAAAGGAATAGATAATCTCAGATATATTTCATTATTATTAGTTAAATCATTATTCATAATATATTTACTCAAATAAAATTTTACAATGTCATTCATTGATAATCCTAATAATATTAATAATGCCATTAGAAATAATTTATTAACGTCTTTTTTTGAACGTGCATATTTATCTACAATAGAATATGAAGGATCATCATTTGATTTTTTTAGTTCATGTTTTAAATTATTTAATGTTTTCTGCTTTTGAATATTTGTTTTTAATTTATTAATTGTTTTATCAACTTCGTCTTCTAACCCATCATTCATATTCCCACCCATACCATTCATTGCTGCACCACCATTCATTGCTGCACCACCATTCATAGTTGGACCATTATGCATACCTCCACCTCCATTCATTGCTGTGTTATTTTGGGGTTGATTAGAACCACCACTCATATTTTCAATATTAACATCTCTCATAATTTCTTCTTCTTGTAATCCATATACTTGATTTAATTCAGCCATATTTATTAAATATAATATAATTATTATAATTAAAATAAAATAAAATATTGTTTATAAATAAATGAAAAATATTAATAATGAACAATGTCTTTTAGCAATTCTTCTATTATTACTAACCTCTATTTCTACTATTAGTGGTTCAATGCCTACTATACACTCAATTGAAACCTATTTTGAAAATAAACGCCCACGTGATTTAGAAATGCCACCAATGCCCCTACGTGATTTAGATTTAATTGATCCTAATATGGAACCTCCAATTATAGAGAAATTTGGCGTAAATCCAGGGACAGACCCACAGGGCGGTATTTCATTAGGAGCAGCATATGGTCTTGATAAGAAAGACATTAAAGAATTTAGTGAAGAGTTCCATTCTCATAAGAAAAATGAACACTTTAATGCTCATCATAAGAAAAATGAACACTTTAATGCTCATCATAAGAAAAATGAACACTTTAATGCTCATCATAAGAAAAATGAACACTTTAATGCTCATCATAAGAAAAATGTAATTGAACCATTTCAAGGATGTTTATATGCCAATGTTTAATTAATAAAAATTTGAATATTGTAATTAACATATATTTTAATAAAAATGAACAATAATGAAACTAAAATCAATCAAATTTATTTTGAAATATTATGTAATATTATTCGAAAACAAAATATTACATTATTAGAAAAAATTAGTGAAAAAGAATGTATTCCTATAGACAAATTATTAAGTAAATATATAATGTCTAAAGCAAAAATAAGAAATTTATTAAATACAAAATAAAAAATAATATAATAGAAATATATTGTTGATTATAATAAATAATGTTATCGGTTCAAGCAAAAACTACATTAATTGCATATGGGATATTAATGCTCTCTTTTTTAATTCCTTTAAAGGAGGATAGAAATTTATCAAAAAAAATTGCATTAATTGTTATTATGTTAATTCCTATCTCTTTAGCAGTTTATACTGTTAATTGTTTAGTTACTGGTTCTAAAGGAAAATTTGGATTAGGTTGTAACACTTTAGCATGGATGAATTCATTATCCATTTTAGTTACAGGTGTTTTAATTTTATTATCAAATATGTCTGGAGGGAATAGTATAGAAGAAAAGTTTTTTAATAGTGGTCCAGTTTTATTAAATGCTTATAGATATTTTAAAATTAATATAACCACATCGCAAGGGGGTGGTAACCACCCTGGTTTGGCTTTTTCAGAATTAGCATTATATGGTGAAAATGGTCAAATAATTATTGGTGCTGGAACTACTCATACTGCTGCGGGTGCTTCATTATCAAGTTCACTGATAAATCCATTCAGTGGTGGTTTAGGAGGTTCTTTTAATAATAATATTACTAATACAGATGGAAATACTTTGGTATTCGATCGAACAGGCGGGGTGGGTATTGGACATTTACAAATAGATTTTGGAAGTGGTGGAGCAAAAACAGTTGGGATGTATCGTATTTGGATAAGACCTGGTTATTCTTACCAAGCACCAAAAAATTGGACATTTGAAGCATCTAATGATGGTGAAAACTGGGATATATTAGATACAAGAATTGACTTTACAGACTGGCCTTCAAATATTTCTGGAACATTAGCATCAAATAATAATGAACAAGCAATAGAATTCCGTATGAATGGGGTTGAGATTCACCCAGGGCAATTAACAATTTATGGTATAAAACTTATTTTAGATAATTATGGTGCTGTTAAATTGGAGGAGGTAACGGGGGTGACATTTACGGACTATAAACAGGATGAACTACCTGCTACTCTTAATACAACTCCTCCTCCAATTATCACAAATATATATAAAAATAATTATGCATTTGCTGCATTAGATGTGACTGGTAAGGTTCATGTATGGGGGTCTACTACTTTTGGGAGTATATTACCTGCTACTCTTAATGTAACTAATCCTCCAAAAATTACAAATATATATTCAACAAATGGTGCATTTGTAGCATTAGATGTGAATGGTAAGGTTCATGTATGGGGGTTGGGTACTCATGGGGGTAGTTTACCTGCTACTCTTGATGTAACTAATCCTCCAAAAATTACAAATATATATTCAACAAATAATGCATTTGCAGCATTAGATGTGAATCGTAAGGTTCATGTATGGGGGTTGGGTACTCATGGGGGTAGTTTACCTGCTACTCTTAATGTAACTAATCCTCCAAAAATTACAAATATATATTCAGCACTTTATGCATTTGCAGCATTAGATGTGAATGGTAAGGTTCATGTATGGGGGGATAATGGTCATGGAGGTCAACTACCTGTTAATCATACTCTTAATGTAACTAATCCTCCAAAAATCACATATATATATTCAACACACAATGCATTTGCAGCATTAGATGTGAATGGTAAGGTTCATGTATGGGGACATGGTAGTTATGGAGGTCAACTACCTGATACTCTTACTAATTCTACAATTACAAAAATGTTTTCTGCGAATTACACATTTACTGCATTAACAAGTGATGGTAGGGTGGTTAAGTGGGGACACTCAACTTATGATAAAATTGGTGAAAATTCATCTGGCGAGAAGGTAGATGTTATATATAATGTTAGGACTATGTCAATAAATGGAAATACCGTTACTGCAACACATATAGTAGATGGTACTACAATTGAATGGGGTAATGATAGTCAAAGTAATAATATTGAAATTGATGAAAAATATTTAATACCTGACTTTACTGATGATTCTACTTATTGGCCAGAATGTCTATCTAAATTAGAAGACATTATATCTCCATTAGATTCATTAGAAGATAATTATAGCACCCGGAATGATACTTTAGGGAGGGAGAAACAATTGGTTGTCGACGATTTACAAACGACATATGAATCTATTTCAGCTACAGGAGATGATTTTTTAAATACATTATATGATACTAATGAAAATGAACCAACTTGTGATGGATATATAAAACCTATGAAAAATAATGAACAATTAATCAATGATATTAATAATTTTATTTCTAGTATTTTAGATCCTTTTATTGAAAAAAGAAATACAGATATTAATATTGAAAAACTAAAATTCACTGAATTAAACACCGATATAAAATCGTATATAACAAAAATTGGAGATATAAATACCCTTATACAGCAAAAAATTTCTCCGATTAGTCAATATTTAGAAACAAAATCTAATAATAATGATGAACACGATAATCAAATAGCTATATTAGATAAATATTTAGATGATTTTAGTAAATTAATTACTAATATTGATGGAAAAATTTTGATAGAACAAAACGCTATCACCGCGATGGATTTAAATTTAAATTCAGATCCAACCAATACGCAATATGTGGGTAATAGTAGTGATGGTATATCCTTAAAAGAGCATTGTTTTATATCCATTGATGGAGGTGAAGGTGTTTGTGATAACAAAGGTTGTGTTATTGAATGTGAATATAAAAATAATGGTATATGTGCGTCTACTCAAGAATTAGGAGGAGATCCAAACTCAATAATTTATACAAATGTATTTGGTAGCGCTGTTAATGTAGCACACGCTCATCCACACATGCATAATATAGAAGAAATAGAATATGTTGCTTATAGATATTATAAAATTAATATAACTAAAACTGTTGAAGATGGTAATCCTTTGAGTTTTGCACAATTAGCATTATATGATGAAAATTACCTAATAATTATTGGTGCTGGAAAAACTCATACTCTGGCTAATGCTACATTAACAGGCTCATCACAACACGGAATTGCTAGTCTTGGAGGTGCTTTTGATAATGAGATTAGTATTGGGGGTCCTAATATGAATACAAATATTTTTCATACTAATAATAATTTAGGAACTGGACATTTACAAATAGATTTTGGAGTAGGTGGAGCAAAAAAAGTTGGAATGTATCGTATTTGGACAAGATCTGGGTTATCTTTCCAAGCACCAAAAAATTGGACATTTGAAGCATCTAATGATGGTCTAAGCTGGGATATATTAGATACAAGAAGTGACATTACAGACTGGCCTGATACGACAGATATTTCTGGACAATTAGCATCAAATAATATTGATCGAGCAAAAGAATTTATTATTTCCCAGCTTAATTAACACTTGGTGGTAGATAGGTAAATCTATGTTTTTTCATAATTATGTTTTACTATAAATATAAAATAATTACAATAATATATTTTTTATTATTAATTCAATTTTATTTTTAATATTTATTATTATTAAAATGAAAAATTGTAAATATTTTATTAGTTTATTATTTTCATTCATATTAATATGTATTTTATCTAAATATTCAAAAAATAATATAGTTCGAAAATTAGATTCAATTAATTATAATGAAATAAAGTTAAGTGAAAATACCCAAATTATAAATGATGTGAAATTTAAGGAAGAATTTACAAATAACATAGATTTGGATATTTTAGGTCAAGAAATTGATAAACATATGCAGAGTTGTCAAAATGAATATAATAATATTTTTACTGCAATTAAAAACAAATTTGAAACTAATGAAAAACTGATACTCTCTACAAAAAATAATATTGAAAATATTATAGATAATCTTGACGTAATAGAATTAAATAATGATAATAATAATATTTGCGATGATTCTTTAAAACCAATTCAAGAAAAAAGAGATAGAATTCAAAAATTGGAAAATTATAAAATTTACATTGGAAAAATTAACACAATAATTGAAGATTATAAGACTTATTTGATTAATTCTTATACTGGTATAATAGGAAATGCTACAACATCAGATTCTATTTTGGGAGATAAACAAAAGTATAACGATATTCAACTGAATTCAACTCAAATATTAGATACACTTATACTTAAACTTGAAAATTTAAACCATAATTATGATAACAATGGTAATGAAATTATCTCATCAAGTGATGAATTAAAGATAAATCTAAATACCAAAATCGATAACATTACTGCTGACAATGTGACTACACGAAGTTTAATAGAAACAAAACATAATTTTAACACAGATCAATATATAGCAGAAAATGATATTAATGGTGCAATAAGTAATTTATGTTTTGGTTCATCAAATAATACAGAACAATGTATACAAAGTGAGTGGGGATGTAATTTAGATTGTGCTACTAAAGATACTAATAATAACTGTTTTATAGGTAGTAATGTTAATAGTGAAAATAATTATATTGATATATTTGGTAATAAAGTAAAATTACATTCACATATGCATGATTATGACCATCATGATTCATCACAGCATATTAATTAACAATAATAACTTGCACTAATTACGTGCATCGCAGCTATATACTCACATGGGTAGGTTAAACATATACCTATAAAATATAAAAATTAATTATATTTATTTAATATAATAATATGTTATAATATGTCATCTGTGTCATATCAAGACATTTTAAACTTAGTAGATTATTTAAATAAATCAGAAACTGAAAAAGAAAGTTCATCATTTGAAGACAAATATAAAGTTATGTTTGCAAATAGAAATAATAATATTGGAAACAATTATTCAAATGATGATATTGATAATAGAGATTTAGAAGCATTATTAAATGCTTTAATTGGAAATAATAATACTAGTTGGGTAGGAAAAAATTGTAATTATGGTTCAGCTCCACCTTGTTCTATATCTACAAATACAATTGATTCTTCTGAAATATATGGTAGAACTATTCCAGTCCCAGAATCATTATTTAGTAAATGTTATTTTATACCCGTATCATCTGGTTCAAGTTATCCATTAAATAATCATAATATTACTAATTCCCATAAAAAATATGATTGTGATATAGGTTCAACATCAACTATAGGTTCAACTAGTATACACAGAGACGGAGAAGATCATGTTCATTATATACCATATAATAGTTAAATTTGCTGGTAATTTGTTGGATGAAACATTGTTCTATTTTCTAATAAATTAATATTATCACCATCTATACTTTCATTGCTTGAAGAACTTTCATTATCATCACTATTATCAGTATCATCGCTATTATCAGATAAATATTCTAAATCTTCATCTGATGAATATTCGTATTTTTTCTCAGCTTTTAAAAAGTTATTTTTAAAATCATTTGTAACTTCTTCTATATCTTCATCACTATTATATTTTTCATATTGTAATTTTTTATATTCTATTAAATCTGGATTATAATTTGGATTTAATATATAATCAACTGCCTTTCTTTCTTGAATTGGTGTATAAAATTTAATATTTAATAAAAAATTATGATTTACTCCTTTAAAATCATATAATGTATCATCGAGAGTTTCAAATCTAAAATCAATAGAAGACAATTTACCAATTGGGTGAAAATCTCTATATTTAACATTCACAAAATCAAATCTACTATCAACATAACCACTCACGCCTAATTTAAATAATCCTAACCCGATTGCATTTTTGCTATTACTAATACTATTATGTAAATGTTGTTCAATTATATTACTTCTTAATTTTATATATTTATCACCTAATAAATTAACTAATCCAGACATTTGTAAATTTTGTTTTTCAGAGAAAGATGAATTAATTTCATATTTTCCATGATCTCCTTTACCAATACCACTTTTAAATGTCCGATTTACTATATTGGATGTGCCATACTCTGTTATATTTGAGGTTGTTGCAATATTACTATATTGATTATCACTTGATGTAAATTTAGTATAATCAGTAGAATCACTTAGGCTATTTTCATCTAAACCAATTGATTCCGACAAATTTGATTTAAATGCTAAAATATAAAAGAAATCTAAATTTTCAGTATTACTAAAAAATATTTTAGAAGCATCACTAGATGGTATTGTTAAAGGATATACTTGAATTGCATTTAATTCAGATATACCCTTTAACTTTACATTTATTTCACTAATTAAATCATCTAGTGTATAATCTCTATGATCTAATGTAATGGATTCTTCAGATGTTGTATAAAAATATAATGTATCATTATTACTATCTATTATATACATTGTTCGAGGAATAGATGAATCTAATATTTCAATTCCGTATACATATTTAAAGGGTTCATTTAAAGTTATTGTATAATTATTTGGACTTTGATATACATCTTTATTCCTATTTGAACTATCCACTAAAATTATACTACTTTCTTTTATAGAATTTTTATATAAATAATCTATATCTTCAATACTCATTTAATTATAATTCAAAGATAAAATATTTAAATAAATTTAAGCATATTTATTTAAACAGATTATTTAAAATTTATTAGTTAAATTATATAAAATGGATAATAATGAAATAATTAATCATAATCATTTAATTAATGTAAATGATTTAAATGAAAAATCTAGAAAATATTCAATAAATACTGATATATTAAAAATAAAATTACACCCACATCAATTAACATTACTTCAAGCTTGTATAAATTTTGAAAATGATAAAATCTATTTAAATAAATATAAAAATTTAGTAGATAATTATGAGGTTGGTGATAATGATTATATAAGAACTAATATGGCTATAATTGGAGATAAAGTAGGTTCTGGTAAATCTTATGTTATTTTAGCCTTAATATTACTAAATAAATCTATTAATAATTCACAAATAGAAAGTTATGGATTAAATAATATTTTTATTAATATTACATCACCTCTAGAAACTTACAAGACAAATTTATTAGTTATACCGCATAATCTCTATTTTCAATGGAAAAAATATATAACTACTATAACAGATGATAAGAATTTTAAATATAAATTAATATGTAGAAAAAAAGATTTACAAGAATTTATATTTGATACAAAAAAATTAAATGATTACGATTTAGTATTAGTTACAGATACTAATTTTAAAATTATGTCAAATTTAATATTAATTAATAAAATAAAAATAAATAGAATAATATTTGATGAAATTGATAGTTTAAATATACCCAGTAATAAAAAATTAAATAGTAATTTTTATTGGTTTATTACTGCATCGTATTCTAATTTATTATTTCCAAAAGGAAGTGGATATTATGATAAACGATTGAATATTTATATTAGAAAAGCAAGCGGATTAAATAATAAAGGTTATATAAATGATTTATTCACTAATATATTCTATAATATGAAAGAAGAATTCTCTAATATATTAGTTCTTAAAAATGATGTAAATTATATTAATAAATCTTTTAATATACCTATTCCTAATCAATATATTATTCAATGTAAAGATCCAATATCTACTATTTTATTAAACGGGATTGTTGACAAAAATGTAATAAATTGTTTAAATGCAAATAATTGTAAAGGTGCAATGGAATTATTTAATTCTAAACAAAAAATAACAGAAGAAAATATAATAAATATAGTAATTGAAAAATTTATAGATGAAATAAAAAATTTAGAAATACAAATAATAGCTTATGGACAAATGATATTTAATACTGATTCTGAATTAAATTTACGTGATAGAAACATTAAAATTGATAAATTAATTGATAAAAAAAAACTAATAAATAGTAAAATAAACGATATCAAAATAAGAATAAAAAATAATAACCTATGTAGTATTTGTTATGAAACGATTGAAGATAAAACATTAGTTAAATGTTGCTCAAATATATTTTGTTTTAAATGTATAAATTTATGGCTTTGTCAAAAAGCATCTTGTCCTTTATGTAAAAATAATCTTAAAGAAAATGAACTTTTTTTAATACACGATAAAGAAAATAATATAAAAAACGAAATTATATTTTCAAATGAAACTAGTAAACATTTTGATAAATTACATAATTTAGAAATCCTTTTAAAAAATAAAAAAAAAAATAGTAAATATTTAATATTTTCTGAATATGATATTTCTTTTGACAATATTATTAAAATTTTTGAAACTAAATTAAAATTTTCATATTTAAAAGGTAATAAATATATAATTCAAAGAATTATAAATGATTTTAAAGAAGGAAATTTAGATATATTGTTAGTTAATATTCACAATTATGGATCTGGTTTAAATTTAGAAAATACAACAGATATAGTAATGTTTCATAAATTTGACGCAAATATTGAAAATCAGGTCATAGGAAGAGCTCAACGCTTTGGTAGGAAAAATCCATTGAATATCCATTATTTATTAAACGAAAATGAAATATTGCAAATTTAAAATGGTTAATAAAATTTGTAATATTAATAAAAATTTTAATATAATTTTATATTAAAAGATGGAATCATTGGGTGTAATTGCATTATTTATTTCGTTAATTTTACTATTTATATTTATAATATTTATTAAAAATACAAGAGACAAAATTTTAAAATTAACAGAAGAATTACAAGATTATTCAACACAATTAGAAAACTCAATTAATAAGGTTGTTAAAAATATAAATGATAGTAATGAAATAATTTCCACCAAGTTTAATGAAATTGGTTCAGGCACCAAGTTTAATGAAAGTGGTATAGCATAGGATTAAAGTAATATATTATTGTAAAATATATAATATATTTTTATATAAATAATGTATAGCGAGGTTTCATTTGTAATATCATTTGGGTTAATATTAATATTAATACTAACACATTTTAATTTTAAAAGTATATTATTTAACTTTGAGAATAATTTAAAAAATAATAATAAATTTTTTCAAGATAAAATAAAAAAAATGAATTATAATATTACTAACAATATTAATAAAATGATTGATTCTAAAATGATTACTCCTATTGATTGCGAAGGAAAATGGATATGTAATGATAAGTGTATAAAAAACTATGTGGTTGACATATTTCCTAAATATAATGGTGAGGAATGTCCATATTCTTATTATGATGAACCTCCAGAAAGTGGCCCTGGAAGTGAAAAATGTTCAGCAGGTGTAGATTATTGTCCCAAAGATATAGATTGTAAGAAAGAATGGAGTAATTTCGGAAGCAATTGTGAGAGAAATTTAATAACTACATTAGGAGCAGGAAGCGGTAAAAAATGTGACGAGGTCTCTATTAAAGGTTCATCTATTAGTCATACTAGAACAGGCAATTGTATCCCCCAGTCTTGTGAGGGCACATGGAGTAATTGTGGTAGTAATTGTGGTGAAAAAACATTTAATATTACTAAAAAATCTATACCCTTTAATTATGAAAATTGTGAATATGAAAACGGTGCTAAGATGGAGTGTCAACCAGGGGATGGTGAATGTCCTGATCCAGATGTAAATTGTAGAGTTAAATTAAATAATTGTAATAGTGATAATAAAAGACTTAAACATAATGATAGTTATTTTGAAATTATAAACGATTCTAAAGGTAATGGTATACCATGTCCAGGACTAGTATCAAATGAATCATTACAAGAAGAAACATATTTTTTTCATGATTGTGGAAAAAGTGGATCTGCATTTACTATTAAAGAGTTTATATAAAACTAAAAATATAATAATTATCTAATTATATAATATATATTATAAATAATAATATATAATATATTATAAAAGTATGGACTTGGACTATGGCAATTTAATTGAATTAGTAGATGTTTTAAATGAAGAAGTCATGACTGATGAACAAATATTTAACTCTCATTATGCAGATAGATCTCAATATGAAGATGCAACTCAACCTCATGCGCATCATACTGTTAATGAAAGGGATCTTAATACATTATTAGATGTATTAATTGGTAACCCTTCTATGGAGTGGGTAGGAAATAATTGTACATATACAGAAGCTCCGTGTATAAAAGATGGTCAAGGTCTATTAAAAAGAACTATCAATATTGATACGGGAGTGGGCCCTTATAGTAAGTGTTTTTATGGTAATGATCATGATGATGAAAATATAATAACAAGAACTGATTATATAAAAAACTATAATTGTGGAGATTTAGAAGCGTGTGGAAGCAATGTAGGATATTATTGGAACGTCGATCCGGTTACTAGTGTAAATCAGATTGCGGATTCCTTAGAGGCAGTGAGCTCCCCGTTAACCCCTATTGCAAAAAAAGGAAGATGTGAAAAAAGATATTTGGATACGGTAAGTGCTTCGGAGAATCTGACAATCCCCGGAAATAGTAGAACAAATGATTCTACAGATCAATATATAGGAACTAATGCAATAGGTTCAGATGGAAAATATAATTGTAAACCATTTGGAACCCTTTTAAGTAATACTGAATATGGTGCGAGATTTGATGAAACCTCGCCTGCTGGAATAGCTAGAGAATGTAATGACAATTTGATATGGTCTAGAAGCGTAAATTGGGAACAAGAAGGCCAATCAGGAGAAGCACTACCAGGAGGCGATTGGACAAATCATACTAGTTACACCAAAACAACTGATTGTCAAATAAATAATGTTGATGTTAGTTATAAATTGAAAGGGAACCCAAAACAAGTTTGTGGAGCTGCGCATAGATATTATCCTGGTGATGAGGAAGCTGCAAATCTACACCCTCCAATTGGTGCCGTAAGTTTAGGTAGTAGTGCACACACATCTGAACAATGGTGGAATGAAAACTCTTGTGTATTTAAATATGACGTAAATTTTAATCCAACTATTGGTCAGGAAAATAATAATAAATTGAGTACATTTAATGGTAGGTGTAATATGCCAGGTTCAAATACATCAATTGACATTAATAATATATTTCAAGCAGAATATGATAAAATACAATCCAGTCACGATGCAGTCATAAATAATGAATTGGCAGTTAGCGACTCTGTTGAAAATAGCGTCACACATTGTACATGGGTAGGAAGCGACAGCCCCCCTATTGATCCTGGAGATGATGAAATAGATGGTGATCCAGTAAATGAAATTTCCGAAAATCATATAGGAGGTAAATTTATGATGTATAGAAAAAAATTTAGTAATAATGATAATCTAACTCCCCATCACGTAGATTCCGATTCCGAAAACAGCAGCATAATATTAACAACTAAATATAGACCAATAAAATTTACAGATGATCACAATGAGTGTGTTAATAATATATCACAACAGCCATTAATACTAGATGCTAATAAAACGTCCACAAACTGGTATACAGGTTCTGGTTTACAGAATATTAAAAATGGAACGGATATTAATAATGATGTTTATATTAAGGGTAGTGCGTGGGAAATAGCTTCATCAGATGGTCGAGGTAGTGGTGAATTATGGAGACCAGCCAAAATTCACCAACATCCAAGATATAATACAGTAACTGATTACAATACATTTGATACTAGCAATAATAATGCCCCTACCAACCATTTCATTACCGCATTCGATTCTAATGAACAAATTAATATACTAAATGAAATGAATAATGAGGATGCAGATTCTTTTTATTATAAAGGGGTGCCTAGTGATGACTGTGCAGGAGGGGGGACCGAACTATGTAATATCCAAGATAGTCAAATTAATTTAAGTTATGCATGGATTAAGTAAACTTAATGATTTTAAATTTAGCTTAAGATTTATTTAATTTATTTTTATATTATTATTTATTAAATATGGAAATAAATAAATTTATAATATTTTTAATAATAATAATTTTTTCAATTATAATTTATAAATGTGCTAAGATATTTAATTTAAAAAAAACGGAGACGTATATAAATTTTCATTCTCAATTTGGTTTTAATGATTCAACTGGTTATGTTGAAAAAAATGTTGATGATTTAGGTGATACTACATACTTAAGTTGTAAAGGGGCTTGGGATAACTGTTCTAGCACTTTAAATGTTGCAAATTCAACCAATGGTTCATCGTGTCAAAAAACATATATAATTACAAATCAAGACAATTATCTTGAAGAGTGCAAATTTGAACATGGACAAAAAAAAAATTGTATACCAGATATGTGCGAAAATATAGATAGTTATATATTTGATGACACAACATATGAAATTATGAATCAAACTTCATTAATTCATTATAAAAGAAAAAAATTTGATGATGCAAAAGATATTCAACTCCATATTGATTTTGAAACGATGTTAAGTAACGAGGGTTCTAATAGCGAGGGTTCTAATAGCGAGGGTTCTAATAGCGAGGGTTCTAATAGCGAGGGTTCTAATATAAATGGCGATGATAGTCAAATTCAATTAACTAAATTAATTCAAATTATGAATAAATATAAAAATGATGAAAATTTCATAGGACTAATAAAGCACGATATTTTAGGTGGTTTCCCAAAATTTTATCCAATTATATTAGATGATGATAGTGAGTATGATATAATAAATACAACTAATATTAAAAATGTAGACATCTATAATAATGTTGATGATATCGAAAGAAAAACATTATATTTAAAACAAAATATAAATTGCAGAGGTAGATGGGAAGATTGTAGATATTATGATAATAATCAAGGTGATGGAGATATAGGTAATGGAATAAGTGAAAGAAAATATATTATTAAAACTGGACATCGCGGTAGTGGTAGTGTGTGTGATAATAAAGATGATGATGTTGATACATGTGCTAAATGGTCGTGGGGTTGTAAGACTATTATTGATCTAAAAAATGAAAAACGTAATGCGAAAAGTTGGGAAATAATTAATGATATATGTGATAATCCAGATCAGGACTGTTCAAATAATACGCAACAACATTATTTTCTAGGCGATTGTACACAAACTAAAGATTGTCAGGTTACTTGGGGTGAATGTATAAATGGGTCTAATGGCAAGAGAGTGAAAAAAGCAACCATTGAAAGCGGTGATCGTAATACAGGATCTGGAGCATGTGCATATAAAGATGGTGAAGAGTATCACTCAAATATGGAAATGATTTATGGTTCTGCTAGAGAAATAGGAAGTGGTTGTAAAGATGGAAAAAACTTAGTTAACTGTTTATGTAATAAGAAAAATGATTTTAAACCTTGTGATTTTAAGACTAGAATTTATTGGGGTAATGATTTATATAATGTTTCAAGACCTACATTAAATAATTTGCCTAATAATGAAATAGACCCTACAAAGGCAGGTAATTGTTGGTTACAAATATATAACTATAAACAGAATACCAGCGAAAAATGTACTTTGGGATCAGGCTTGGTTGATAATTTAATTACTGGATCTACCGGTATTAATATTAGTGGTAATATTAGTAGTTATTTTATCAATGACAATGATTCTCATTCTTTTAAATATAACATAATTTCAGATGAAACTGGTAACAAATATTGGGGCGCCAAATGTGAAACAAAACTAAATAAAACTGGTCCAAATAATTATAAAATTTATAGTGATGAGATTGAATATAACACCAATGAAAAAAAACATTTTAAAGAATTCTCCCAAGTAAATAACATTCAAACTTTTATAATACCAGTATCTGGAAGTTATACATTTATTGTAAAAGGGGCAAGAGGAGGAGGTAGTAGTAGTGCATACAGAAGGGGTGCAATAAAAAAAGCAACATTTGAATTAGTAGTTAATCAAATATTACAAATTTCAGTAGGTGAAATGGGTAAAGGGAGTGTTGAGGCAGGACAAGGTGGAGGTGGTGGTTCATTTGTGTGGATACGTAATGCTGCAGAACCATTAATGGTTGCCGGTGGTGGTGGTGGCGATGGTTATAATGATAATGATATATATAATGGTGGTAATGCAACTAACACTGGTGGTACTGGTCTTGGTGGAAATTCAGGTGGTTGGCATAGAGGTGGTGGAGGTGGTGGATGGAAAAGTAAAGGTATAAATCCCCCAAACAAAGGACGTGGTGCCAAGGGGGGGAGTATAAAAGGGGGGGCGGGGGGGGCGGGTGATGACGACCGTACGGGTGATGGGGGGTGGGGTGGTGGGGGTAGTGGAGGGTCACTAAGGTATTGGTCTAGCGGGATCAACTCAGGATATGATTGGTCATTAGGTGGAGGTGGTGGGGGTGGCTATACAGGTGGTCATTCTGGAAGTGGTGAAAGTTATGATACCCATACCCGCATGAATGCCACAGGAGGAACTTCATACATCAATCCATCTAATACTAATACAGAAACACTTATCCCTAATTTAAATGAGGGAAATGATGGAAGTGTTAAAATGATATTAAATGAGAATATTCAATTAGGTTAAGGTTAATGGTGTTTAAATTAAAATGTGAAACTTCAAATAGCTAATATATATTAACAAGCTTGTATTAATTATGGATAATCAAAAGTTTATTTTTGATGTTGAAACAACAGGACTTCCTATAAGAGAAAGAAATAACCAGTTAAATTATAAAAACTTAATAAGTTTTGAAAATTGTCGCATAGTTTCAATTAGTTGGATAATTACATACAATAATAACAATAATAAATATGCAATATTAGAAAAAGGAAATTATTATGTCAAACCAGATAATTTTATAATTTCAGATAAATCGACTGAAATACATGGATTAACATTGGAAATCCTAAATAAAAAGGGTATTCCAATAGAAGAAATTTTTAATAAATTAGTAGATATATTTAATAAAAATAAAATAACAGAAATTATATCTCACAATATTAAATTTGATATAAATGTTTTAAAATCAGAATTAGTCCGTTATAATTCTTCAGTTCTATTAGAAAGAATAAATAGTATTTGCACATTTTGTACAATGTTAAATTCTCAAAAAATAATGAATGTATACAAATGGCCTAAATTAAGTGAAGCATATCATTATTTTTATAAAAAGGATTTACAAAATGCACATGATGCAGAATATGATACACTATATTGCTATAATATATATATAGCAATTGCTAATTAAAATTTAATAAAAAATAATTTAATAAAAAATAATTTAATAAAAAATAATTTAATAAAAAATAATTTAATAAAAAATAATTTAATAAAAAATAATTTAATAAAATATATATTTTTTATTAAATTATCTTTTATAATCAACCATTAAATTATTAATATTATTAAAACTTTCTTCATATTTCATATCCATTTGCTGTATTCTTTCTAATCTTTTTAATTCTTTTAATTGTTCTTTTTTCTTTAAATATGCTTCTTTTTTTAAATCATTTTCACTCATATTATAATTAACATTCGATCTTTCAGCTTCTAATCCACTAATATCATTATAACCAGTTCTTTCACGAACATAATTCTTATCAATTAATTTTGAAGTAGAATATGCTTTTTTATAATCTACACAACTTAAATCGGAACTTTCAGTTGAAAAGTCTTTTATATTATCAATACCAATTTCGGTATATTGTAATGTTTTAATAGATGATGGTAATGCAATAGGGTCTTTATATTTAATTATTTTTTTATTACTTTTAGAAATAGGTGTAGAATCAAATGTTTGATTAAAATTTTTCATATTTTTAATAGTTCTCTTAATATCAATATCAGGTCTTGATGAATCAGGTTCTGTCATTAAATCTCCATACCCATTATCATATGGGTCATTTATTTTATTATCATCATAAATCTTATTAAAAACATCTGTAAAATTAGAATTTAAATTTTGTTCTCTACTAGTGCTAGATTTACGATTAGAGCGTTTAGTTTGATGTATAGGTTTATTAGAGTGATTATATAAATCTCTATTTTTCCGTTGTTGATTATCTTGATTTGAAGAATATTCATTAAATCCAGATTTAAGTTCGTTAAATTCTTTATTAATTTGTTTGAGTTTATATATTTCTAATAATTGTTGATAAGCTAATGTAACTAATTTAAATAATTTTTCATCCCCTCCTCTATCTGGATGAACTCTTTTTGCTACTTTTTTAAAATTTTGTTTTAATTCTTCTAATGTAAATTTTTTAGTAAGTCCAAATATTTCATAAGGGTCAAAATTATTCATATTAATTTTAATTAAATATTTTAATTAAAAATATTTTCCTCAAAAATTCCAATCCTAATATTTTTAATTAAAATAAAATAAATAATATTTTAAGTTAGATTTTAATTAAAAATTATAATACAATTTATTAAAAATGAAAAATCCTTATGAAGTTCTAGGTCTTAATATGAAAGCGTCACCAGATGAAATAAAAGCATCATATAAAAAGCAAGCTTTAAAACACCATCCAGATAGAGGAGGTGATGAAGTAATTTTCAAAGAAATGACAGAGGCATATAGTATATTATCCGATCCGCAAAAAAAAAATAATTTTGATAAATTTGGTTCAGTTGATAATAGTGGAATAAATATTAATGATATTATAAATAATATGTTTGGTGGATTTGATGGTCTTAATGTAGATGATATTATAAATGATGTAAATAATCAACAACCAAGTTTTACATCATTTAGTTCAAAACCACGTGTTTTTATAAAAGTTCAAAGAATGAATCATTCTCCTCAAAATGCATTTGGAAATGTTTTTAATTTAAATAATATATTTGAGGACTTATTAAATGAAGATATGTTAAATGGAGGATTACATACACCTCAAAATTCACCAAATTTACAAGCAACTCCTCCCCAACAATATCCACCAAATAAAGAGCTATATAAAAAAAATACAATTCCTAAATATGATGATATAAATGTTAATGTAACATTGGATGAATTAATAAGTGCATCAAAAAAAAAAATAAAGTTTACAATAACTGATTTATGTGAAATTTGTCGTAATTTTATGATAAATTGTTTAACCTGTAATGGAACTTCCGTAAATTGCTATTCATGTAATGGAAAAGGTATTATAATAACTAATAAAGATTGTATAAAATGTACTAATGGGTTATGTAAAAAAGATATAGATATAAATATACAAATTCCAAAAGGAGTTCCAGAAAATCATATATTTCAATTAAAAAATAAAGGTTCGTATAATATGGAAACTCAATCTTATAATCATTTGAAACTTAAAATAAAATATGCTATTCCAATAAATATACAAGTTCATGGAAATGCAATATTTTTATATATTGATTTAAAAATGGAAGAATTGCTATGTGGATTTACTAAAAAGGTTAAATTTGGTGATACCGAATTTGATATTAATATTAAAAATTATTTTAATCCAACTGAACCATTAATATATGAAAAAATGGGAATTCCAACATATAAAGATGACAAAATCATTGGGGATTTAATTGTGAAATTTAATGTTATTTACCCTGATACAAATAATTCAACTATGAAAAAATATCAAAAAGTTTTTAATAAAATATTTAATTAAATATTTAATTAAATATTTTATTAAATATAATATATAATAAAATGCAAACCTTCAAAAAAACGAACCCCATAAAACCCAAAAATACCCCCCCTAAAAAGGGGTCCAACTCCACTAAAAATGTGGTCACTCCCACTAAAAATGTAGCCAACCCCACTAAAAATGTAGCCACTCCCAAAAAAAAAATCCCTAATGGGACCACCACCCCCACTAAAAAGGGATCCAACTCCAATAAACCACTCAACACCAAAAATATATCCACTAAAAAGGGGAGCAACCCCACTAAAAATGTGACCAACTCCACTCAAACATCACTTAAAGGTGGATGAGGCGCAAATAGATATAGATAATATATTTAGATTATAATTATAATTAGATGTTATTTATTTAACATCAATAATGACATATTATATCTAAATTCGTAAGAATGATATAATATTGATAAAATTATAATTTAATATAAGATTTTAAGTTTATTAGTTATTAAAGTTCAGAATAATTCATTTTAATATTAGAATCTACCATAATTTTAATTCCTTTATTTTTTAATTTTTTACAATATGAATAACTATCTGTAAATAAATTTACTATTTCACCTTCTGTTGGATGAGGTTCAAACCAAGGATACTCAATTTTTTCAGTTACTCCTTTTTTCATACAAATAAATCCTAAATCAGTAAATTCAGTTTCAAAATATCTATTATCAGTTTTATCAATTTTAATAATATTATCATAACTTAAAAAATTAAATGTTCCATTTTTTTTATAAAACTCATAATCAAATTTTTTAACAACATTTGTAATATCATTATTAGTATCTAGTATATAAATACCCGAAGTTACATCATATTGCGAATTTAATAATTTCTCTAAATCTTCAAATTTAAATATAACATTTGGGTCAATCCAAACTAAATAATCATATTCTACCTCTCCTTGAAAGGGTTTTTGTGTTTTATCATCTGTTAGAATATTAGCACCTAAACATTTATTACGTTGAATATAAATATTTCTATCATTTTCCTGGCATAAAATGGGTCTATAATTATTAAGTAAACATTTAAGAAGTAATTCACTCCAATTTAACAAAAAACGACTATTAAATTGTTTTCCAGGAATACAAAAAATAATTACTTTTTGTTTATTATCATTATTCTGTAAACTATTATTTTTTAAATTTTCATCAATATCATCAATACTATCAATATTTTGATTATCCATTTTGTAAATAATAATATTTTATATTTTAAATAGATTTCGTATTTTTGCTTTATTTTTTAATTGAATATTTTTAGATTTAATAAAATAAAAATTATTATCTAAAAAATTATGTGTATTTAATTTTGAACTGGTGACAGAATTTATAGAACTCGTATCAGACATCGTATCGGACATCGTATCGGACATCGTATCGGGCATCGTATCGGACTCGGTTCCAGTATTCGGTATAGAGGTTGTTAATATAAAAGAATTTATATTTGATGACAAATTATTATATAAAAATTTTTTATTTTCAGTAATATTTACAATTGACATTATGTCTATTATATTAATATATAAAATTTATTTAAAATTAAAATTAAAATTATAATTTAATAATGGTTGCAATTGGAATTGATTTAGGAACAACATATTCTTGTGTTGGTATTTGGCAAAATGATAGAGTAGAGATTATTTCAAATGACCAAGGAAATAGAACAACTCCATCATATGTTTCTTTTAATGAAAAAGAGAGATTAGTTGGAGATAGTGCAAAAAATCAAGCAAGTATGAATCCAATAAATACGTTATACGATGCTAAAAGATTAATTGGTCGAAAGTTTAATGAAAGTATTGTTCAAGAAGATATGAAATCTTGGCCATTTAAACTTATTGAAAAAGATGAAAAACCCTTATTCGAAGTATCTCATATGGATGAAATAAAAACATTTCATCCGGAAGAAATTAGTTCAATGATTTTAATTAAGATGAAAGAAATTGCAGAAAGTTATTTAGGTGAAGATGTAAAAGATGCAGTTATAACAGTTCCTGCATATTTTAATGATAGTCAAAGACAGGCAACAAAAGATGCAGGAAATATTGCTGGATTAAATGTATTAAGAATTATCAATGAACCAACTGCTGCAGCAATGGCATATGGTTTGAATACAAATTCAAAAGAGGAAAAGAATGTTCTTATTTATGATTTTGGTGGCGGGACATTTGATGTATCATTATTAAATATAGATGATGGTGTTTTTGAGGTATTGGCTACCTCAGGAGATTGTCATTTAGGAGGTGAAGATATTGATAATCGTTTAGTTATCCATTTCATTAATGATTTTAAACGAAAACATAAGAAGGATTTGTCAAATAATGCACGTTCTGTTAAAAGACTAAAGATTGCTTGCGAGAGGTTAAAACGAACGTTATCATCAGCATGTCAAGGACAAATTGAATTAGAAAGTTTATTTGATGGTATTGATTATAATTCAAGTATGACACGTGCACGATTTGAAGAATTGAATGGAGATTTGTTTAGAAGAACTTTATCACCTGTTGAAAAAGTTCTTCAAGATTCTAAAAAATCCAAAAATGAAATTCATGAAATTGTACTTGTTGGTGGAACAACACGTATTCCCAAAATTCAAAAATTACTAAGTGATTATTTTAATGGTAAAGAATTATGTCAAAGTATTAATCCAGATGAAGCAGTTGCATATGGTGCAGCAGTACAAGCTTCAATCTTAACAGGTGTTAAAAGTGAAGCAACCAAAGACATTCTTTTATTAGATGTTGCGCCATTATCGCTTGGGATTGAAACAGCAGGAGGTGTAATGACAAAGTTAATTACACGAAATTCAACAATTCCATCAAAAAAATCACAAACATTTTCTACTTATGCAGATAATCAACCAGGGGTATTAATTCAAGTATTTGAAGGTGAAAGAACACTAACAAAAGATAATAATATACTCGGAACTTTTGAATTAACTGATATTCCACCAGCACCCCGCGGAACTCCGCAAATTGAAGTATCATTTGATGTAAATGCAGATGGAATTCTTAATGTTAGTGCTTTAGATAAATCATCTGGTAATAAAAAGGATATTACAATTACAAATGATAAAGGTAGATTAACACAAGAGCAAATTGATGAAATGATTTCAAATAGCGAAAAGTTTAAAGAAGAAGATGAACAAATTAAACTTAAAATTGAGGCAAGAAGTGAATTAGAAAATTATCTATATTCATTAAAAAATTCATTAACTGAAAATAAAAAATTAGACGAAGAAACTAAAAAAGAAGGATTAGTTATTTTGGATGAAGGTTTAAAATGGGTTGATGAAAATGATTCTACTACTATTGAAGAATATAAGAGTAAAAAAAATGAATATGAAGAAAAAATGAAGTCTATTGTATCAAAAATGTATCAAGATGGTGATAATGTAGGAGATGAAATGGGATCTGATACAATTCCAACAGAATCAGAAATTCCACCAAGTTCTAATGAACCAAGTGTAGAAGATGTAGATTAAAATTTAATAAAAATTAAAAAAATAAAAAAAATAATTTAATATAAATGAAAAGAACTCCTTTAGAAGAATTATTTTATTATATTAAGATTATTTCTTATAGTTTATCTGCAATTTTTGCAGGATATACTGTTGTTGATTTACAACCAGATTTTTTAGAAAAATTTACAAAAATAGAGTATCAAATATTTATAATATTTATTTTGGTTGCTGGATTTTTTGATTTTAGAATTAGCGAATGGAAATCAACAATTATACATATAATAATATTAACAATTATATTAACTTTTATACTACAATTGTTACGATATTATAAGAAACCACGAAAAACTACAATTATTGAAGAATTAATTCCCAGTGGAACCGAAACCATCTGAACCTCGTTGCGTATCATCTAGTGAATCTACCACTACAATTTCAGGAGTTTCAATTCTTTCTAAAATTAATTGTGCAATTCTATCATTTTTTTTAACTAAATAATTATCATTTGATAAATTATGAAGCATTATTTTAACAGGTCCTGTATAATCTCTATCAATTACACCTGCATTTACCAATAAACCTTTTTTTGATAATCCACTTCTAGGTGCAATTCTTCCATAAGTTCCAATTGGAACACGAAAAGATATTCCAGTATCAAATAATTTAGTTTCTCCTGGTAAAATATTCTTTTCTTCATAAGAATATAAATCATAACCTGCAGATTGTTCTGAACCTCTTATAGGGGTCATAGAATCATCATTATTAAGTTTAAGTTGTAAAAGATGGGTATTATTCATAGCTGACATTTTTTATATATAAATTTTATTATGAATTTAATTTTTAAATATTTTATAATAAATTATATTTTAGAAAAAAATAATAAATATGCATTATTTAAATGTGATTCAAATGTTTTATCTGAAATAGTTTTAATAGAAGTATCATCAATTAAATGACATTTACTTGGATTATTAAGACTTTTATTAGAATTAATTATAGCGTAATAATGACCACTATGAATATTACCAATATGGCAAGTAACTGCATTTAATTTATATTTATATTTATTTTTAGATATAACCAAATCAGATAACTCAAGATTATCTGTTGGAATATCTATTAAAGTATTAATTTTTTTCATAAGGTTTGTTTTTTTGTCATAACCAAATCTTTTAAGACAAATTACAAGAACTTCTGGAAGATTCCAATATTTAATAACTTTTTCACTTTTAATATAAATATTACATTTATCACATTTCCATTTATTATCATCATTAGAATTTAAATAAATTTTTTCAATATGTTTTTGGATACAAGTTTTAAGAGGTGTTTTATTACCTAATTTAGATAACTCAATATCCATAATACAAGAAATTTCATGATTATGATGAATATATTCACAAGAACCACACATTATTTGCGATATACTATGATTATACATAATCTCACTTAATTCTGAATATTCATTTTTTAATAATTCAAACCATTTTTCTTTACAAACATTATCTAATTTTCCCAATCCATTTTCTGAATTATTATGAAAATTCATATCTAAATTAATACTATTATAATCAATCTTAATCTCTTCATTTAATTTATTAATAATTAATAGAAATATTTCATGAACATCATTTTGCTGATTTACTTCTATATAATCAAATTTAACACGAAGAGTATTTAGAAATCTTTTTGGATTTAAGGAATTACCATCAACCCACATACTCTCAAATATTGAATACAATTCTTTAATTAAATATAAATCTGTATCATTATTAATTCTATTAAAATAATCCTTTGATAAAATAAAATTTCTAAAAACTGGACAAGAAAGAAGGCATTGTATTAATGTATTAATATAACAAGTTGCACCGATATTTAATAAACCAGTTCTTTTATTGTAATTATTATTTAAATTCGTTCCCTCTTTGTATTTTGTAATATCCATATTGGATTTCCTATTAAATAATAAAAAAAATTAGTTTTAAATTGGTTTATTTTTATAATTAATAATTATTTAATAATATTAAATAAATGAAAATAAGAATATTACTATTAATATTTAGTATAATATTTTTAGTATGTTATATAATAAAATTATTTAATTTATCATATAAAAATGATTATTTTTATAATGATAAAATTCATATAATTAATATTATAAATTTAGAAATAGATAAAGAAAGATTAAAAAAAATAAAATCAAATTGCGATAAATTTAATATTAACTATAATGTAATTAAAGCAATAGATGGTTTAAAATATAAATTAACACAAAATGATAAAATATATTTAAAAAATGTAAATTATGATATAAATATTGAAAAAGGAGTATTAGGTTGTCATCTTAGTCACATAAGATTATTAGAAGATTTTTGTAAGAAAAAAAATAAAGAGTATTTAATAGTAGTAGAAGATGATACTCAAATAATAGAACAAAATTTTGATAATATAATAGATTTAATATTAAATAAACAAAAATTAAACTTTGATATTATATTTTTAGCCACATCTGAAAATTTAAAACCTAATACTAAGTTAGTATCGCAAATTAATGATAAATACGCTCTATATGATAGTAAAAACAAATGGCTTAAACAAGGAGCCATATTTTATATTATTTCTTTACATGGTGCTTTAGATATATTATCTAAATATTATAATAGCAAATGTAAAACAGCAATTGATTGGTTTTATATAAATGAAATGAAACAACCTTTATTATTATATCCAAATTTAGGAATACATGCATCTAAAAGAGATTCTACAAATAGCAGTGTTTTGAAAAAGAAAATTAGTTAAAAATAATTAACGAATAGTAGATTTAAACATTATATTATTATCGTTAGTTGCTTCAAAGACTAAATCTTTTTTATGAGATAAAAAACAACCAACTTCTCCTCTTGATAAATCTCTTAATTTATCTTTTGTAATACTATTTACATAATTTGTGTCTAACTCTTTACCATTTACAGCTTCTATAAATTCATAATTTAAATTATATAAATAAATAGTATTTTTAACTAAATAATATATGATATATTTAATAGAGAAGATTAAAAATAAAATATTATTTAGTATAAAAATATATTATGAAAAAATATGTTATATTATGTTCTGTTATTTTAATATTATTTGTTCTAATTATATCTATTTTTAATATAAATGAAACTTTTGAAGATAATTTATTAAATAAAGTATTAGTTGTTCAATATGATGATCGTAAAAATATACCACAAAATCTAGATAAATTATTAAAAATTAATAAAAAGTTAATACTAGAAGATACAACTGCAGATTATTTATTTATAAATGAACCGAGTAATGATTTACCTCCATATTGGAAAAAAGTAAAACTTGTAAAAGATTTATTAAAAACTAAAAAATATAAATATGTTATGTGGTTAGATACAGATGCTACAATTATTAATTTACATGAAAAACTCTATATTTTTATTGAAAATTTAATTGAAAATAAAGATATGTTAATATCTAATGATATGCCACCATGGACTAGTGATAATTTTAATGCTGGGGTATGGATTGTCAAGAATACAAACAATGGGAAAAAAATAATGGAAGAATGGTTGAAAAATTATAGAAAAGATTTATGGAGTAAACAAGGTGGAAAATGGTCATGTAAAAATTGTATATGGGCAAAATATCCAGGTTATGAACAAGGTGTTTTCCAAGAAAAAATTTTAAATAAATATAAAAATAGTATAGAACAAGTGAGTTGGAAATATCTAAATAATCCATATTATAATAAAAATGATAAAGGAGTTATTAATCATTTTGCAAATCATTATAAGAATGAAATAAATAAAATTTAATAAAATTTTTATATTAAAAAATCTCATTAAATTAAACATGAAAAAATTTTATATTATATTATTTTTAATAAGTTTTATATTTATATTATCAATTCTATCATCTAATAATATTGAAAGCTATGCTAACACAAGTGAAAGCAAAGAAACAGATAATAAGAAAATTCCAAAAGTTATACATATGACATATATTTCATATGAACATGTGCCACAAAAAGTATGGGATAATTTAAAAGAGTTTGCACCAGATTATAAAATTCTTTTTTATTCTGATGAAGCATGTAAAGAATTTATAATAAAAAATTATGATAAAAAAATTTTAGATATATGGAATAATTTAAAAAATGGAGCACATAAAGCAGATTTATTTAGATATTGTTGTTTATACAAATTAGGTGGAGTATATTTAGATATTAAAATTAAAACAGAAAAAAATTTAAATGAAATATTTGATCATAGTAAAGAAGGAATGTTATATACATCTTTTAGTTATATGGGAGAATATATATTTCAAGGAGTTTTAGCAAGTTATCCAAAGAATCCAATATTTTTAGAATTAATAGAAGATTTTAATAATTTTAAAAATGGAGATAATTATCATTTCTTTACAAAAAGTTTTTATAATGCTATTAAAAATAAATTAAATAAAAAACCTATTATAAAAGAAAATAAAATAAATAATAATGAAAGTATCTATTTATTTATTGAAAAAAATATTAAAAATAATAATGATGACGTAGATAGATGGGGAGGTTATTTTGCTATATATGATGATAATGAAAGAATTATGAAAACAAGATATAATGACTTTCCTTGGAAAAAACCAAATAATTATAAAGTTAATAAGAATATAATTGAAATTTAGTTATCACAATAATATTTCCTTTGATCCCATAAAGTATTATAATTATTACCATTTTTCCAACTTTGTCCTTCACCACATTTATCACATTTATGTTGAATTATTTTTCCTAATTTTTTATGATAAAATTGTCCACCTTTAGCTAATTTATGATTAAATTCACCTTGGCTTTCAATTTTATTATATTTTTTATTGTATTCTTTAATTGCTTTACCAAATACACATACACCAGTTGTGTCAAGCGGAAAATCTCCATAATATTTATTTTTAACATTTTCAATTACAAATTTAATTGCATTTTGTAATATGGGATGTTTAGGTATAGTACCAAAAAAAGCATTTTGAACACACGAATTATTTATAGTATGAGGTATACCTTTATCATAAAAATATACAAATCTACTACTATGTGATATATTATTTAATAAATTATCAACTAAACATATTTGTTTCCAATCAGAATACCATCCACCTTCATTATAAATAATACAATATCTAAAAAAATTACATTTTCCAGAATATGCTTGAATACAATCAAAAGTTTCTAAATAATTAGATGGAAAATTATTTTGTAAATATTCTCTACAATCATCTAAACTCCAATATTTTATTTTATATTCTGGATTCATCTTAATCCAAGAATTATGAGCATCTATAATATTTTTATCTAATTTTTTAGGTATTTTTCCATCATTTTGTATATATACTTTATGTATAACTTTTGGTATATTACTATTTTTAAAGGTTTCTTTAGATTCTATTAATTCTAAATTTTTTTTATTTTTAGCATATTCTCGTAATCTGTAACGATTATATAATACTTTATCTTCTATATCAAACTTTTCAACCAAATTATTACGAAGAAAACTCCATATTAAAATTAAAATACTAACTAAACAAATAATACAATAAAATATATTATTAGTTTTCATTTATTATAAAAAATATTAAATAAAATATTAAATTATATAATTTATATACATACTGGTGGTATATCTCTAATACCTACATTTTCTCTTGCATTATCAAGTTTAAAATTTTGTTCAATATGTAAATAATTCTTATTTACTGAATATTTATTTATCTTTAATTTAAAATCTCTATAATATAATCTATCAATTTCAATATTAATTGGATATGAATTTTTTAATATAATATTTGCAAATTTTTTATTTATTAAATATGAATGAATTCCAGTAGGTTTATAAGAATGATTAAAAATATCATTATATTTAATTAATTTATCACAACGTTCACTATAAAAACCTAAATACAAAAAATCAGTATTATTTGGAATATTATTTATAGAATATTTTATTTTGTCATAAGTTTCATTTGTATTACTTGGTAATTTAATATCATCCTCAAATATAAGAGCATATTTATAATCACTTTCTACAAATTTTTTTAGTATATTTAAATGACCAAAATAACAAGCAATGTGTCCTTTTGATAAATTTATATTCTTCTCAATAATTTTATCTTTTTTTAATTGAAGTAAATCTAATTTATTTTTATCAGGACCTTGAACAAATTCTGGATTTAGTTTCATTTTTTTCATAACATCCTTTATATATTGTTCCCTTTTTGGCACATATAATACATACATACCAGTATTCTCAAAATTACTATTACCTTCATACTTTTCTATTCCTTTCGTCTTGACTAAATTATTATGAAACAAACACCATAACAAAATTAAAACACTAACTAAACAAATGATACATAAATTTTTCATATTTTCCATTTATTATAAAAAAGAATATTTAAATCTTATAAATTAAAATCATCTATATTCAATAAATTACCTTCCATATATTTTTTTTGATTTCTTATTTTATTATCTGTAGAAGATTTATTTGATACTATTACAGATACTATTTGAGGATTAAATACGATTGATTTATAATTTGGTTGTATATTTTGTGCTAATATATCATCATAAACTTTATTAGTATTTTTTATATTATTTAAAATTACATTATAAATATCTTTATGAATACCTACAGCAAATGCACTTGATGTATTACCCATAGTTTCTACATAATCTACATTATTTTTTATATTTTTTGGTAATACATGATAAGAACAACCCAAATATAATAATTTCCAATCAACATTGTTATTTTTTATTGTTAAATATTGTTGTTCTAAATGTTTATTAAAATCCTTTCTAAATATTATATCATCTTCAAATACAAGAATACGATTATAATTATTTTTAACAGCATCTTCCAATATTTTCATATGAGATAATCTGCAACCAACTGCTCCTACAGAACCATAATTTAAAAGTTTGATATTTTTTAATTTCTTTCCATCAACTGCTTCAAATATACTATAATCTATATTTAATTCCTTTAATTTTTTATCAATTATATTTTTTTTTTCAATATCTTGATTTAAATTTATTACATAAATTTTATCAAAAATTTGATTTAATAAATTTTGTTTATTATCAAACTTTTCAATTATATTATTATAAGATAAACTCCATAAAAGAATTAAAACACTAATGAAACAAATGATACAAAATATTTTAGTATTATTTTTCACTTGAGTAAACTTTGATTTCATTTATTATAACAAATATTGTATTTAAATAATTTAATAAAAAATATTTCTAACTAAAATTATTACTTTTTATACATATTATAACAATGGATCCGTATGTCGGATTGAAGAACTTCTTTTTTCTTTTATAGATTTATAACATTTAATAGTCATTTTAATAAATTATAATTAGTTTTTAATCTCTATTTATCTCAATTTCTGTTATTGATAATTTTGGATAATCAATTGGAGTTTTACTTATAATATCCAATTCTTTAATTACTGCATTACCTTTTCCTAAAATTAATACAAAAACATTATCATATTTTAAATTATTCTTAACCCATTTATAACCTTCAATACCAAGTTCATACCATTTATTAATATTATTAAATTCGACCCCATAATAATTTCCTGGGGTATAATTAGGAGATTTATCAATTGATTGTATAATCTGTGTATTTTCTTTTTTAAAGAATATATAAGGACCAAGCATATTTCCATAGTCATCTTTTTTAGTTTTATTAATACCATTTTCAAATATAAGACTTTCTGCTTTTCCAGTTTTTTTAAAATAAATAAATTCTATATTTGGGAAACTTTTATAAATCATTTCTATTATTATTGTAAATGATGATGTGCGAGGTTTATCGTCATAAGAATAAGTACATTTATCACCATCAAAAATAATTGTAGTTATATTATTATTTTTAATAATAGTTTTAATCTTTGATAATCCATCTTCAAAATGTTCATTTTTAATCCCATATGTTAATCCTTTAATAAAAATTATATTTCCTCTTTCTATAACCATAGTTAAACTGATTATAATTATTTCTTATTAAATTTTTAAATATTTTTACTTTTTATTAAAATAATTTTAACAAATATTAAATTTTATTTAAATAGAAAAATAATATCTATTTAAATAGTTACTATATTTATATAATAAAAAAGATGTTTGAAAATGATATATATAACTTAATTATACTAAATTTTTTATATTTTATAACTTATTTTCAAAATATATATTCATCGTGTTATAATTTGTTTAAATTAAGTTATTTAAATTTCTATGATTGTCATTTTGATAAAGAGATATTAGGAATAGAATATATTGATACAAATAGAAATAAAAAATCTATATATTGTATTTATTTTGATTTTATTTATTTGTTACAATGTATTTTAAATTTTAATAATAAATTTAATAAAAAATCTATTAATGAAATATCAACATTAATATTAAATAAAAAAGAGGGATTATTAGTGATTAATTATTTTAATAAAGAACATAAAAAAATTATAGTTAATTTAAAAATATTTAATGAAAATAATATATATAATATAATAGATAGTTTTATTTCATATGAAATAAAAAATGAAATTATGTATATTGAATTAGATAATATAGATATTACTAATAAATTTTTATTATTTAAAAATTCTTATAAATTGGATAATCTAAAATTATCTGATATTATTTATGCAATTAATGTTATTTATAGTAAATATTATAATGAATCTTGTTCTATTAAAATAACAGATAATGAACTAAATGAAAATATATATGAACATAATAAATATATCAATTTATAAATAAATATATCAATTTAAAATCAATATAAGTTATTATATAAAGATAAATATTATAATTAATATTATGTCTTTACATATTTTAAATAATAAGTTTATATTATATTTTCATGATCCACTATCATATAATTGGACACTTCAATCTTATATAAATATTGCAGATGTTGGTTCAATTGAGGATTATTGGTATATTAATTCTTTATTACGTGAACATTTACATTTAGGAATGTTTTTTCTGATGAGAGATAAAATAAGTCCATTATGGAATGAAACAAACAATAATTATTCATTCTCTATGAAAGTATTAAAAAACGAATCATTATGGTATTGGAATCATATGAATAGTCTAGTATTATCTGAAAATTTTTTAAATACTAAATATAAAGATAAATTGAAAACTATAAATGGGTTATCAATTAGTCCAAAAAAAAATTTTTGTATTATAAAAATATGGTCAACTGAAATAATAAACGATGATATTAGAAAAGTATATAAAATTCCTGACAAATATACGGGAGATATAGTTGTTAAAAAATATAATTAACATTATGTGGGTTCAGATTGCGGAGAAAGGCATAATTTCAATTGACCTAACCCTGCTGTTGCATATTTTATAATAAGCGGATAATCATTTTTTAAATACAATTCTACATTATTAGATAGATTTGTACATTTAGTAAATAAAACTAAATATTTTAAATTAAAATTTCCTTGAATGATATCACTAGTTTTTCCATTTATCATTACTAAATCATTATCTGATAAAACCGTTTCTTGAGAACAAAAATCTCCTTGACAAGTTAGAATAAATTTATTATCAGTATTTTTAATTTCAACATAATCTGCAATATTATTCATATCTCGCATTAGTTTTTGAAAATCATTAGAAGGTAATGTAATAACTGAATTAAATTCTACCTCTGGTATTTCAAATTGATCATTATTTAGGTCTAACAAATTTAAAAAATAGGTTGTTTTTGTATTTTTGTCCATATTTTCTATTTTAATACCCAATTGGTTAAGATTATTTTTATAAACGAATAATGTTAGAACATCGTTATTATTTACAGTTTTAATAATTTTATATAAATTAAGCATATTAATTCCAATAGAAAATGGTTTTTCACAGGTATAATATTCGAATTTATCGGCAAATAATTTAAGATGTACCAAAATAATATGACTATTATCCATTGTCACAATCTTAATACATTCACTATTTATTTCAATTACGGTATCATTTAGAATTTCTTTTAATGCTTCTATTAAAGTTTTAATAATTGATGATTGAATAGTTTTAATTTCAAATACTGTATCATCCATTTTTGAATTAAATTTTAATAAAAAATTACTCTTAAATATTTTAGTTTTAAATATTTCTTTATATAAATTAAATGGATACACATTTAAAAAATTTAGATTTAATGGATAGTGAAACAATTAGAAGTATTAGAGTTAATAATTATATATTAGATAGTAATAAATTTGAAAATAATAATAAGTGTCGTGTTGAATTTGGTATATTAGGAGGAAGTTCAGTTAGTCATACAAAAAGTAATATGGTTGATATTGAAAATGATTTACTAGGAATTACACGAGCAAGTAGCAAATGTGTTGATAATTTATATAAACCACCTGAAAATAATACAATAAAACCTGTTAATAATTTTAAAACAGATGATAAACCAATTTTAAATTTAGAAAAACAACATCTTAAACCATGTAATTTCTTTAATTATCAATTAATTCCTAATGAACCCATGTTAGTTTTTGATGATTGTAATATTGACAAAAATATTTAATAAAAAATATTTAATAAAAAATATTTAATAAAAAATATTTAATAAAAAATATTTAATAAAAAATATTTAATAAAAAATATTTTTGTTTACATTTATTTATTTTATAATATTAATATAAATAAAATGAGTTTAACTAGTAATTTATATGATGTAAATAATTACAAAAGAAATTTACAAGGAACTATTGGACAGGGTAATTATACATTAAATAATTCAAATGAACATTGTAACAAATGTTCGTCTCCAGATATTCCTAATTCATCTAATGGTAATAGTACGTGTAATAGTTGTGTAGATGTAGATAGTGAATTAATTGGATTAAATGTAAAAAATACAAAATGTGCAAGTAGATTATATTTGCCATCTAATGAAGAATTTTGTGATTTTAAGGATGAAACTGGGTGTCCAGTTTTTACAGGTGAAAGTACCCGATTAAGTAACCCACCATGTACTCTTAGAGGTACTGGATGGAATAGATGGGAATGGTTATGTCAAAATCCACAAGATAAAGCAATTGAACCTCATTTAAATGTTCTTAGACAAGATACTCGTTTAATGACAAAAGATGAACATAGAGCATGTATTCCAAATTTATTAGAACAAGGTAAAGTTTGCCCTAAATCTGAGTATAATGATCCAGAAGTTGTAATGTTTGATGATAGAGAAATTACTTATGGAACTTTACCAATTGAGAGTGAAAGTTTTTCTAGTCAAAATTGGGTAAATTGTGTTAATATAAATTAAAATTAAATTAATTTTAATTTAAAATCTTAATTAAAATTAAAAAATGAATAATTCAGAAGAAACTCCCCAATTAATTGGAGGTAAAAAAACTAAATCATCTGTTCTCAAAAGGTCTAAAGTTGTTGCATCAAAAGGGGTCAAAAAAAGGTCTAAAGTTGTTGCATCAAAAGGGGTCAAAAAAAGTGCCAAAAAAAATAATTTAACAGAATATAATAAAAAATTAGATGACGCAATAAAAAAAAATAGTAAGGATAAAAAAATAAAAAATATGAAAGATGTTAGAGAACTTGCAAAGAAAGAATTTGCTAAAATTTCAAAAGAAAAAAGAAAGGGTAAAGGCGTTGCTTTAAAATTGTATAATAATGAAGTAGATAAAGTCCTTAAAAATAAAGTAGGTGTTAATGATAGAAAGGCATTACATGCGCTAGTAAAAAAAAAATAGATTAATTAACTATAATTAATTTGTTAAAAATTTTTTTTTTAATTTATTTATTAATATAAATAATATGGAAGCAGTTTATATTTCTGGGTTGTTAGCAACATTTGGTTATTTAATAAGTAAAGAAACAAACACAAAAGAATCTACTCCTAAATTAAAAATTAGTGAAAATGAAAAACCCTCTGTTAATAATTTATATGAAACAGAACACTATACAAACACTCTAAAAAATGTTATTAAAAAAAATAATAAAGCATATAATAAAAGTTTAGAAAACAAAAATGTAGTATCTATTAATAAAAAGGAGATTGATACTGATAGAGATGTATTTAGTAGATTAACTGATACTAAATTAACAAATGAAGAATTTAAACATAATAATATGGTTCCTTTTTTTGGAGGTAAAATTACACAAAATATGGATTTAGAGTCCGGAAATGGTAATCTTGAAAGATTTACGGGAACTGATAAATTTTGGAAACCAAAAAAAGAAACAGAGAATTTTGCTGCTGATTTAAATCCTAATTCTCAAAATGTATTTGGTAAAGAAGTAACTTTAGATTTTGAGAAATCAAGATATGTAAATCAACGATTTGTTAATAATACATTACCCTTTAAACAAGAAAAAGTTGGTCCAGGTCTAAATGATGGTTATACTAGTAGACCTAGCGGAGGACTTCAACAGGCAAGTAAACGAGAATATGAATTACCTAAGGGCGTTGATGAATTGAGATATAAAACAAATCCAAAAGAAACATTTAAAGGTAGAATTATTGATGGACAAAAAGGGTCATTACCTGGAGAAATAGGTGAAATGTGTAAGAATAGGGTAGAAACAACATTTGAACAAACATCGGATATGTACCTTAGAACGGGAGATACAGCAAATAGCACAAAAGAAACCCAACGACCTTGTGTAGATTTAAAAGAAACTAATAGGTCAACCACTACTACAAAAGGATATGATGGTAACGTTCAATCTGTTGTAAAATCTATTACTGCTCCTTTATTTGATACTATGAAATTAAGTAAGAAACAATATACAACAATGCATGCTCGACCACAAGGTAATTTTCAAAATACGAATCCTGCTAAATTAACTATGTATGACCCTAATGATGTTGCAAGAACCACTATTAAAGAAACTACTATACATGATACAAGAACTGGAAATCTAAAAGGAGAAACTAAAACTATTGCATATAATCCAGATGATATTGCTAAACCAACTTTAAGACAAGCAACTGAGAAAGATTCACGATTAGGACATGTTGGTTATCAACATTCCGATGCTTATAAAGTTGTTAAAACTGAAGCTCCAGTCACTGATCGTGAGTTAACATCAGATAATCAATATTATGGTGGAGGTGATAGCAAGGATGATAAACAAATGTCTTATGATGATAAATATAATGCAACTATTAATGAAGTTAAAGATATATTATTTAAAAATAGAAAACCTACAAAAGAAGGTAAAAAAATATATAATGAAATTGATAATATGAATGTAAATCATAAGAAACTTGAAAGTGATAATGTAATCCAACGTGATAATATGAATTATGGAAGAATTACTAATGAAATACCCGTTAAGACTAATATGAATTTAACACAAAATAGAAATCAATATACAAATGATAATCGGTTTAACCCTGAAATATTATCCCCTTTAAAAAACAATCCATATAATAGGCCACTTAATGTATTTTAATTAAATATATATTAAACTTTATTATTAATCAATGTGTTTATATTATATTTTTTTTATATTTTTAATAATTTAAATGAATAATTTAGAAAATATTATTAAATATAATGATGAATGCGTTATGAAATTTGCTTCATTAATTAGTTTAGAAATGAAAAATGGTATTCAAAGTATTTATAATGATACAAAAAAAAATAATAAAATTAGAAAGAAAATTTTAAAAGAATTTCAACAAAATTTATCAAATATTCCTAAATGGTCACAGAAAGTTGTCGATAATGAATATAATAGAATTAAGATTTTATCTAAAAGTGATTTTTTTGATGATTTAATTCAAAATATTTTTAAGAGTTATTTTAAAGTTTTATTTTTAATAAAAAAAAAAAGAGAAAATTTAAATATACCTGAATCAAATAATGTAATACATAATTGTTATATATCTTTAGCAAGAGAAATTTGGAAAAAACCTATACTTTTTTATCACAAATTGGAAAAAAAAGAAATTCAAAAAAATCATATAGAAATTAATAATTTAATAATACATAGTATTAAAATTGCTATTAAAGATTTATTGCCATTTAAAGAAATATTAAATAATTATTTAGAAAATGAAGAGTTTGACAGTGATGATGATTTTGATGATTTTGATGATTTTGACAAATATAATTTAAATAAACAAGACACAGATGATTTTATAGAAGAACAAATATTAGTTAAAGAGGATGTAGAAGAGGATGTAGAAGAGGATGTAGAGGATGTAGAAGAGGATGTAGAAGGTAATGTAGAGGATGTAGAGGATGTAGAAGAGGATGTAGAGGATGTAGAAGAGGATGTAGAAGGTAATGTAGAGGATGTAGAGGATGTAGAAGAGGATGTAGAAGGTAATGTAGAGGATGTAGAAGAGGATGTAGAAGAGGATGTAGAAGAGGATGTAGAAGGTAATGTAGAGGATGTAGAAGAGGATGTAGAAGAGGATGCAGAAGAGGATGTAGAAGGGGATGTAGAAGGTAATGTAGAGGATGTAGAAGGTAATGTAGAGGATGTAGAAGGTAATGTAGAGAATGTAGAGGATGTAGAAGGTAATGTTAAAAAAATAATAAATATTAATAAAAATAATGAAACTATTAATATTGAATTAATTAATAAAAATAATGATGATGATAATGATATTGAAATTGTTAATGAGGAAAAAGAAAAAAAGAGTAAAGAAAAAAAGAGTAAAGAAAAAAAGAGTAAAGAAAAAAAGAGTAAAGAAAAAAAGAGTAAAGAAAATATTAAAATAAGAAAAAGTTGTAAGAAAATTGAAAAAATATTAGGAATTAAAATTACAGAAGAAGAATTTGTAAAAATGAAAGAAAATAAAAAAAAAAATAATTAATAATAAAAGCATCCTCCAGCACCGTAATTACCCACACCGTAATTACCATCATTAAAACATTTGTTCATTTTAGTAAATTTTTTATTTTCTATGATATAATTTCTAATTGCTGCATCTATAGAATTATCTCCAGACCCTATCTTAATAGATATATCTTTAAGTTGATTTTTTATTTTTCTTTTTATATCTCCAAGATCATTTTCATCCATATCTGTTAATTTATTTTTATATTTTATAAGTTTATTATATAAATCATATTCTCTAATATTATTATATTTATAATATAAACCTGGTTTTGTTTCAAAATCTCTATTTTTGGAAGTGACACCACTACTACTTAGGTCAAATGTTTCTATTTTGTTATTTTTTATTAAATTTGTTTTTACATTTGCAATAGAATTTAGACTTATATTAATAATTATTAATATAGATAAAAATATTAATAAAATATAAATTTTTATCATATCATTAAACATATTTATTTTAATTAATATTTTTATTAATATAAGTCTAAATTTTATTATGTAATTTGTGATTGTATACTTTTATTAAATCATAGTATTAGAAATTATAGTTAATCTAATTAAAACAGGGTTTCTCATCATTTTTATTAAAATCACCTAACCTATTTGCAGTTCTACACATATCTACTCTAACTTTTCTATCATCTTTACTATAAAAATCATCACCATTTAATTTAAATGTTTGAACAGATCCATCACACGCAGTTATTGTATATTTACACATATCATCAGCTAATAATTTATTAATTTTTATAACATTAATTTTATTTTTCCAGTCCCCTTTTATATCAAATTTTAAGTCTGCTGTTCTTAGATTATACTCATCTGGATTTTTAAATTCTCTTTTAAAACTTAATGATGAATCACTATTTAAAAATTCAACACCATTACCAAATTTTATAGAAATATATTCATAGTTAGTTAAATCAAAATCTTCAATATATTTTATATTATACATATCTGTAAATGTAATATATGAATAATTTACATCATTCCTATTATAGAAAAATTTAATAAAAGGAACATTATCATTTATTTGTTTTTCACAGAATGATACTGCACTACACGCAGCGTTTTCATCAGGGGCTATATCTGAACCAAACTTACCTGGTTGTATTTTTTTTGTATATAAATGCTTTATCATTTGTCGTGGTTTTTTACAAATATTAATAAATGGGGTTTGTAAATCTTTATTTAAATTATTAATATCTATTTTGCTATATAAGTTACATATATTTTTATCATTTGAAAATTCATATGAATAACCTTCGCATGCTTCTTTATTCTCATCGCATTTCTCTTTACATTTTGAATTTAAATTATATAATGAATATTTATCTAATGATAAATCAGTTATTATTCTTAGAGGATCTTTTTCAAAAATGATCTCTTTTAATATGGTAGCAGATGTATTAGGCTGGCCTTTATCACACACATATTCATTACTATTTTTTAAATGTTTACCTTGTTTACATTGTTTTCTTAACGTACATTTTGAATCATCAAAATTATATTCAAATGATACTGCCTTTGGGTTGTTTGATGATTCTAACGCACAAACATGAACATCATTTGTTATAGATGTATATCCACCGTTTCCACCACTTCCAATTTGTTCATTAATTATATCATCATAACATAAATTATTACATTCTTGATTTTCACTCATAGTATAATTTGTTATATCATCACTTATTTTTTTTATATATAATGTATTATTGAATTTTGTTGTAGTACTGTTTGTTTTTGGATGACAAAAAGTTGATAATATACATTCGTTATTTGTTTTATCGTGTGAAAAAGATAAACAATTATCATCTTTATTACACAGGTCTGAACAGTTTGTAAGTGTTTGATATGTTTTTTTTAAATCTCCGTTTAAACATTTTAAGTTTTTGGTAGGATTATAATTCTTTATAATATCATAATTTTCATCATATTTACCACCAAGTTCATTTGTTTCTGTTTTTATATCATCAAAAAAGGTCATTGTAGAATCCATTAGGGTTTTAGTTCGTGGTTCATTTTCTCTTATACCACTATCTAAATTATCAATATTACTTGAAATAGATTCAATTTGTTCTTGTAAATAATCCAGCTGATTTCTTTCTATTCTAAATTGTTCAAGTGTTTCATTTTTTTTAAATAAATTAAATAAATTAAAAATAATTATGATAAATAAAAAAATTAAAATAATATTAACATAACATTTTTGTATCATTTAATTTAAATTAATATTTAAATTTTGAAATTATTTAAAATTTATAAATGTACACCAATTTTCATTTAATTTTAAATAATTGGATAGTTTAGTAATTAAAAATTTATATTATTTAACTCATGTTCTTGTTAAAGTATAATCACCTTCATCAACAACTTTTAATTCTATTACGACTGGAATATTATTATTACTTGCACCATATACAAAATTGTTATTTTTGATATAATATGATTTATTGATGTCATTAAAATTACCAGTGGGGTCATTAAATTTACCAGCAAATATAATATAATCTCTATCTTCATTTATCATGTTAGATTGTGTCTTAAATATAGGTTTAAAACTAAATGTATTATCAGTGGGTGTCGTAGTAGTATCTATCATATCATAATTTGTTTTTAAAAAAATTATAGTATCTTGTAATTGACTATTATATTGATCACTTCTACCTTTAAACTCTATACTATATCTAAATTTTTTATTATTTTTAGTTTTAATAGAACTTTCATATGTCCCCGTTATATTCCACATACACGATTTTGTTATATTATCATCACCAAGCTTAGTCCCAGTAGAGCTACCATTATTACATTCACCCCAATCCCTGTAAAGGTGATTGTTTGGTACATTCTTATTTTTATCTTCAGGTTCACAATCCCACTCAACCCTAGAACTTTTTAAATCTTTACATAATATGCCATTGCCTTCCGGTGGAACAAGTGTTTGATAAATTTTTGTTTTACTCGGGATAACATTTTTATTATTTGCATACCCCTGCAACGAACAATCACTAATATCATAAATATCATCAGTTAATATACAATCACGATCACACATTTTAATATTATTTTCACATTTTCCATTAGGTGATTCTGACACTGTTGTAACCCATTCAGATATATAATTACCATTATCATCATAATCACAATCTTTCCAATATCCTTGACAATTATTTTCAAGTTCTGTTTTCTTCGATTCACCTAATATTTTAAAAGATTTAAATTGTTGTAACTCATCTTGTATTGTATTAGTAATAGTCCCATTTATAACTTCGGTTTCGCCAATTTTTGAAATTTGTTGTCGGTCGGTTGTTGACCTTAACCAAATATATTGTCCTTTAAAATTAAACTCTGAAAATAATTTTACAAAATTACCATCTGTAATTTTATAATATTTTTTATCAATTGATATATTATTATTACCTATTTTGGCAACATCATTAGTATATATTAAATTTGATGGATCATTTAAATTATCATAAAATCTTAAAAAATTTTTATTATAAACAGTGTCATTATTATTACAAATATTACAATTAATATAATCAGGTATTCGTGTATCGTCTGGAATTAAAAGTTTTTTTGAATATAGTGATGTTGATGTACAACGTTTATTTTCAGAATTACCAACAGACAAACATCCCTCATTATAACACTTACTTTTATGTGCACACCTACCTATTATCTCTGTTCCAGTTTCTGTTCCAGATCCTGAACCTGATCCTGATACTATTCCAGATCCTGAACCTGATCCTGTCCCAGGTGTAAATTCAAAAGATATACAATTTTTATCATTATTACAATTATTGGCACAAGTGGTTAATGTATTTTGGGTTGAAGGTTTATTATCTATATCTTTATATATATCATCTCTACATGTTGTATTATAATCAACCATATAATTTGTTAGAGGAAAATTATTATATGTTAAGTCATTTTTGACATATAAATCAAAGTCGTTTTTTTGTGTTGCATTTTGTTCAGTACATCTTGATGATAGACGACATTCTTGGAATCTATTATTTATTAAATTATCTTTATAACTAAATGATATACAATTAGATTTAGCCTGACATCTTTGTGCACATTCTTCTTTTGTTATTATTTTTGTATCCTTATTGAATATTATAGGAAATTCATCATTAATACATACAGTATCATCAAATTCACATGTTCTGTTATTATATTTGTTAAATTGATCAATAGTTTTACTATTACTTCCATATTTAATAGTCTCATTGTTCCATCTATTTCTTAAATCATTAAAGTTTTGTTCATACTGTATAAGATCAGAAACAACTTCATCAATATTTTCATTTTCATATTCGCTATGTTTATCATTCATATTAGTAACTGCAGAACCAATAACTCTTTGAATTTTTGTAGATCCGCCAGAATTGAAGTTCTCAATAACTTTAAAATTATATAGATTATAAATTATTAAAAGAATTATGAAAATTAAAAATAAAATAATAATACACTTCATATTTATTTAAATCAATAAATTAAAAATTGGTTTAAAATTTTAAAAAAAATTCTTAAATCTTTATAAATGGATTTATTATATAATAATAAATTAATTGTATCAATTTCCGTAGGTGTTTTTATTGCTGCTCTTTATTATAATTTTAATAAAATTGATAATAAAAATGAAACTAATAATAAAGATTACACATTGGCTATAGGTGTATTAATATCTGTGTTTATGTATAGTATTTTATACAAAACAGAAGATAATGTCAATGACGTTATAAGTGAAATTGATGTAGGTGATCCGGATTTTTAATTAAAAATCCGCGTAATTTAAAATAAAATAAAATATTTTTTAATTTTAATTATGAAATTAGAATTAAAAAAATTTGATATTACAAAAATTAAAAATGATAATGTAGTTGTTTTAATTGGTAAAAGAGGAACTGGTAAATCATATTTAGTAAAAGATTTATTATATTATCATACAGATATGCCTATTGGGACTGTGGTATCAGGAACTGAAAGCGCAAATAGATTTTTTGGGGATTTTGTTCCAAATGTTTTTATACATGATGAAGTAGATCCACAACTTATTCAAAATGTTATTACTAGACAAAAACTGGTTATGAAAAAATTAAATAGAGAAAAAAATAATTATGGTTCATCCCGAATCGACCCACGTTCATTTATTATACTTGATGATTGTTTATATGATAGCAGTTGGGCTAAAGATAAAAATATTAGGTCTATATTTATGAATGGTAGACATCTAAAATTATTTTTTATTATTACTATGCAATATCCGTTAGGAATTCCACCAAATTTAAGAACTAATATAGATTTTATATTTATTTTACGTGAAAATATTGTAGGTAATAGAAAAAGAATATATGAAAATTATGCTGGTATGTTTCCAAGTTTTGAGGTTTTTTGCCAAGTTATGGATCAATGCACTGAAAATTATGAATGTTTAGTTATTAATAATACATCTAATAGTAATAAATTAGAAGATTGTGTATTTTGGTATAAAGCAGAACAACATGAAAACTATCAAATAGGTTCTAAACAATTTTGGATTAATAATACGAATGAGGATGATGAAGATAATAGCGATGAAGATTTTAATCCAGATATGTTTAAAAGTAAAAAAAACTCTACAAGAATTAATGTAAAAAAAAATATTTAATAAAATATATAGATAATAATATAGATAATTATTTTAATAAAATATATTTTTTAATATTAAATAATGAAAGTTGATAACTTTGTATTACTAATTATTTCTACGGTAACATTAATTGTTATTTCTTTAGTTACAGAATGTAATAAAGGAAGATTAAAAGAGTTAGAGAATAAAGCAACAAATGATATAGTAGAATCATTCTATCATATGGGTTCTGCAACTCCTACCGAAGCTGGTGAATGGGGTTATAAAATTACTAGTCTCACGCATGGTAAATATGGAGGTAGAAGTAGGCAAGATGTTTTAAGTAATTTAGGAAGTCATAATGTAAATGATTACATAACAGAAGACGAATTGAGTAGTTATGGAAGTGCTTTATCTATTTCCAAAAGTGGAGATGAGTTGGACGGGGTTGATTGTCTAGGGGGGGATAGTCAGCCTGCTTATAATGATGATTGTAATAAACATGTTAATAACAAATTAGTGTATTTCTATGATAATTACGAACCTGCTGAATATGGCGGTAGTTGTAGTTCAGATATATTTAAACATACTGACGGTTTATATTATGAATACATTACAGATAATAATGTTGGAAAGTATGACTTTGAATGTGCAAGTAAATTAAATAATTCAGAATTATTAAGTATTTCATTAAATGGTGATAATACTTTAAATATTGTAGAACCAACTTGGGCAGGATTTTTAAAGTCTATTGAATTATCTAATTTATTATTTGGAAATGATAATGGTTTAGAACATAATATAACTGTTAAAACATCATCTTTATCAGAAACATTAATAAGTAATCAAATACATAATGGAGATAGTAATCTATTAAATAACTATAATCATAAAAAATATTATAAAAATAATAAATATTACACACTATCTATATTTAATGCTTATAGATATTATAAAATTAATGTAACTAAAACTGTTCAAGATGGTAATCCTTTGAGTTTTGCACAATTAGCATTATATGATGAAAATGATAATTTAATTATTGGCGCCGGTATTACACACACTGCTGCTAGTGCTACATTAACAGGCTCATCACAACACGTAATTGCTAGTCTTGAAGGTGCTTTTGATAATGAGATTAGTGCGGGGGGTATTAATATGAATGGAAATATTTTTCATACTAATAGTAGTTTAGGAACTGGAGTTTTACAAATAGATTTTGGAAGTGGTGGAGCAAAAACAGTTGGGATGTATCGTATTTGGATAAGACCTGAACACATTGTCCAAGCACCAACAAATTGGACATTTGAAGCATCTAATGATGGTGTAAACTGGGTTATATTAGATATAAGAAATAATCATACAGACTGGTCTACTACATCAGATATTTCTGGAGAAAACGCATCAGATAATATTGATCGAGCAAAAGAATTCCGTGTTAATGGGGTTGAGATTCACCCAGGGGAACAATCAGTTGTTGATTTCACGCTTATTTTAGATAAGTATGGTGCTTTACAGGGTCAACTACCTCCTACTCTTAATGTAACTAATCCTCCAATTATTACAAATATATATTCAACAGAGTATGCATTTGCTGCATTAGATGTGACTGGTAAGGTTCATGTATGGGGAAATCCTTCTCATTGGGGGGGTCAACTACCTCCTACTCTTGATCCTGATATTCTTAATACAACTCCTCCTCCAATTATCACAAATATATCGTCAACAAAAAATGCATTTGCTGCATTAGATGTGAATCGTAATGTTCATGTATGGGGGCATAATAATTGGATTCATTTTCCTGCTACTCTTTATCATAATAATAATCCTCCAAAAATTACAAATATATATTCAACTGAGTATGGATTTGCTGCATTAGATGTAACTGGTAAACTTTATGTATGGGGAAATCCTTATCATAAGGGGGGTCAACTACCTCCTACTCTTAATGTAACTAATCCTCCAAAAATTAGAAATATATATTCAGGAATTCATGCATTTGCTGCATTAGATGTGACTGGTAAGGTTCATGTATGGGGGTCTACTAATCATGGGGGACAACTACCTGATATTCTTACTAATTCTACAATTACCAAAATGTTTTCTGCGAATTACACATTTACTGCATTAACTAGTGATCATAGGGTGGTTAAGTGGGGAAAATCCACCTCACTCCTCTACGCAACTGGTGAAGATTATGATAAAATTGGTGAAAATTCATCTGGCGAGAAGGTAACTGTTATATATAATGTTAGTAGTATGTCAATAGTTGGAAATACCGTTACTGCAATACATATAGATGGTACTCCAATTTCATGGGGTAATGATAGTCAAAGTAATAATAATGTAATTCCTACTAAATTTTTAACCTAAATATTTAACAGCAACAGCTGTGTCTGGGTGAAAAAAATAGAAATAAGTAAAAAATAGTGATGACTGACTATGTAAAAGTCATATATGGTGTTGAAAGTTTGTCAGGAAGTAAAAGTATTAGAACTTTTAGAAATCGTATCATAATTTAAATTAATTGCAAATAATAATACTATAGTCAACCATACATACATTAATACATTTAATAAGAAATTCTCTTTGTATTCATATGCCCAATCA
>Ga0209830_10000384_pt1 | contig 47258 bp, 47 predicted proteins | sample ArcticOcean_MG_C_12_FD_187439 | JGI IMG/M metagenome (GOLD analysis project Ga0209830, IMG submission 187439) | Marine microbial communities from western Arctic Ocean - ArcticOcean_MG_CB8_130 (SPAdes) (version 2) | ecosystem: Environmental > Aquatic > Marine > Oceanic | place: Arctic Ocean...
AAAATGATGCGTGATAATGCAAAAGACAATGATATAAGTTTAGAGGACTTTAGTTAGTCTGGATCGCAGTTAGTAAAGTTTGGTTGTGGTAATGTCCAAGATGTTGCAGCATTGCTAAAAGCATTACTAAACTTTGATTAATCAAACTTTTTCAATAAGCATATATTCTTCTTTTAATTCAGCAATAACAGTTTAAATACAAATATAATGATTTTAATAAAAACCAATCTAAAGCAAGTAAAAAAGCCATCATTAGATGGCTTTTTTTTATATAATATGTAATGATTATTTAGCTGCAGAAGCACGTTTAGATTGTGTCCAAGAAACTAGCTTTCCATCTTTAATTTGGTACCATTCTTCGAAAATACCACTAGATCCTGTAAATCGTGCATTAACATACTCACCCCATTTGTTAGAGTCTGGTTTAACAGAAAAGGCATAGTTTATAGTCCAGTCCCATTCTCCACCATTTTCAACTACAGATACTTGATAATCATCTTGAACCATCTTAACAAATGCATCTCCACCAGTTAAAACCGTTCCGTCTTCTAATAATAATTCAGCATCATCAGAAATTAATGATTTTAAAGTATCGTAATCTCTCATCTTCCAAGCTTTGTCTATAGACATAACAAAATCAACAGATTCTTGACTACCCATAGTTACTTTTTCTCCTTCAGTAGAAGTAAATCCGTTTGAGGCTACTTCACATGTATGATCAGCATTATTGCAAGAAAATGCTAGAAGCATAAATGAAAATAATAAAATATAATTTTTCATAATAATAAATTTAAGTTAGTTAGCAATTTATAAAAAATATAAAGAGATCTATTTATTAAAGATTATTATTTGTAGAATATACTATTTCAACTGGTCAGTAACTTCATATAAAGTAATAGCCCCAATGGTAACCGAACCTGTTTAATCATTTATTCCATTTTTGATTAAAAAATTCATAATTTTTATGCACAGAGATAGCGTCTCCTTCTGCTTCTATTGTATCTTCTTCTGTTGTATAAATTGCATCAACAGGACACTCAGGTAAACAAGCACCACAATCTATACATTCTTCTGGATTAATATAAAGTTGTTTTCCTTTGAGTTCTTCTTTGCTCATTCCTTCAACTTCAATACCACCACCATCTATATCAATTGGACCATGAATACAATCCACAGGACAAACTGATACACATATAGTATCACATACCCCATCACAGGCTTTACCGATTATATAACTCATAGTTATTTCTTTAAATTTATATAGATATAACCTTTTTTTATTTTTGTATAATTATCTCTACTTTGAATCCATCAACCTTCAGCGTTTGTTCTCCATCCAAGATCTTGTATACATATATTATACCAATATGTTCCATCTTCTTCAAGACACCCTCCAACAGAGAAAGATCCACCTTCGGATAGTTGTTCCTCAAAAAACCAATTTACAACAAGTTACGAAATATAGACGAGCTTAGAAACCCTAGTAATCTAGGCAACATTACATACAAGGGAAGCTAAATCCGATGATTACAGTGCCAAACACTAGTTTAAGATAATTTAGCAAAATGATGCATGATGAATGGGAATCCAAAAACAAGCTTTCAGAGTGAAAGATAGTAGAAGATTAATATAATTGTGACAATGGTATCTAGATGTAGTCAAGATGTCGTTAGAATGTCATGATAATTAACAAGATATTATCTTAAATTTGTTCCTATGAAAATTGGACATACGATTAAAGAATTAAGATTAAAAGAAGGGTATTCACAAAAATATTTATCAATTAAAGCTGGACTATCAGAGAGAACTATTCAACGGATAGAAAAAAACGAAGTTACTCCAAACCCTCATACATTAAAAGTATTGGGAGAAATATTCGAAGAAAATTTTCACCAATTTGAAAATGGAAAAAGTTCTATAAATTCAGAATTTGTATCATTAGTTAGGTGGATAAACTTTAACTTTTTTGGTAACTCATCAAAATCAATTCTAAGTATACTTGGATGGATTCTTTTCTTCGTTGGTCTTTGGTGGTTAAACCAATAACATCAACTTAAATTCAAAACTGTTGTGAAAGATATAATGATCAACCTAAAACACCCCACTACTCTACCGTAACAAAATCGTTATCAAGGGAAGATTTTTCTAAGAGAAAAGTCAATTTGTTATTTGATATCAATATCATGGAGACAAATTTAAACTTTTATCCTAAATATAATTCCCATCAAACATACCTTTACGAGAAGTGTTTAGAGTTACATGAATCAGGATTAGGATATAGGAGAATTTCAAAATGGTTTAATGAAAGAGATATCAAAACCAAAACTCATATCGAGTTTAAACATAATCATGTTTCTTCCATATTAAAGAAAGGTAAGATTAGATATGAGAGGAATACAAGAACATTCAAACCAAAAATTGAGAGTATGTTTAATTGATTAATTAGTAATGAACTACATACATAACATAATTAAGATTGGTTTTGGAATATATCCATCTATATTAAATAACACAGTCCCAAAACTACTACTACCTTTTCGAATATTTTCTCCGTCGAAGTTGTATAAAACAGTTCCAAAACTACTACTACCTTTTCGAATATTTTCTCCGTCAAAGTTGTATAACACAGTTCCAAAACTACTACTACCTTTTCGAAAATTTTCTCCATCAAAGTTGTATAATACAGTCCCAAAACTACTACTACCTTTTCGAATATTTTGAGAAAACAAACTACAAGAAACGAAAATAAAAAGAATAAAAAATAATTTTTTCATATTTGTAAAACTATAAAAAATATCTAAGATCAATCTAAAATACCCCACAATATCTTACTCAACTAAAAAATAGAATGTATATATCTTAAAAGAACATCTACAACAAGTTCTTTGAAAACCAGATACAATATATTAAGATGAAATATGAGTTCAGTAAACGAACTTATTTAGAGTTGAATAGGTATCAGGAAAGTCTTCCCTTCATAACTACTCTACCGTAACACTCTTAGCAAGATTTCTTGGCTGATCAACATTACATTTTCTAAGTAATGCAATATGATATGATAATAGTTGTAATGGAATAATTGTAAGCAAAGGAGATATTTCTCTAAAGCATTTTGGAATTTCAATACAATAATCTGCAATTGACTTAACTTCTATATCACCTTCAGTGACAATCGCTATCAATTTACCTCCTCGAGCTTTAACTTCTTGAATATTACTTACAACTTTATCATAATTATCTTTTAGAGTAGCAATTACAACAATTGGCATTTCATCGTCTATTAAAGCAATAGGTCCATGCTTCATTTCAGCCGCAGGGTATCCTTCTGCATGAATATAAGATATTTCTTTAAGCTTTAAAGCACCTTCTAATGCTACCGGAAAATTCACACCTCTTCCTAGATATAAAAAATTAGTTGCATTATAAAATTCTTGAGCAATTTCTTTTATCATATCATTTTGAAGTAGTAGTTTCTCTATCTTCTGCGGAACTAAATTTAATTCTTTAATTAAAAAATTATAGTTTTCTCTTTCAACTGTTGATTTAAGCTGAGATAACCTAAGTGCAAGCAACATTAAAACAGTTACCTGAGTGGTAAATGCTTTTGTTGACGCAACACCAATTTCAGGGCCAGCATGAGTATATGTCCCCCCAGAAGTTGTTCTGGTAATAGAAGATCCAACAACATTACAAATCCCTAAAGTTAGAGCTCCTTTTTCTTTTGCTAATTCTAAAGCAGCTAAAGTATCAGCTGTTTCACCTGATTGAGATATCGCAATTACAATGTCTTTTTTTGTTAAAATAGGATTCTTATATCTAAATTCTGAAGCATATTCAACCTCTACATTTATTCTTGAGAGATCTTCAATAAGATATTCGCCAATTAAACCTGAATGCCATGAAGTTCCACATGCAACAATAATTATTCGATCAGCTTTTAAAATTTTACTCTCATGATCAATCAGCCCACCTAAAATTATATCATTAGTTTTTGGGTTAATTCTCCCTCTTAAAGTGTCTATTATACTTTTGGGCTGCTCAAATATTTCTTTTAACATAAAATGGTCATAACCACCTTTTTCGATAGATTCAAGAGTTTGTTCTAGCTCCTGAATGTATGGACTTTTTAATTTATTTTGAATATTCTTTATAACTACATCTTTCTTCTTATGTAGCTTAGCAACCTCTCCATCTTCTAAGTATATAACCTTGTTTGTAAACTCGATTATTGGGGAGGCATCTGAAGCTACAAAATATTCTTCATTACCAATACCAATCACTAAAGGAGATCCTTTTCTAGCAGCATATATCGCATTATTATTCTCTTCTTGAATAACAACAATAGCATAGGCCCCAATAACTTCATTTAAAGCAATAATAATTGCTTTAAAAAGACTGTCATCTGAATTCTCTCCTTTTTTCGCTAAACTATTATATACGTCTTCAATTAAATAAATAATAACCTCTGAATCAGTATCACTTTTAAATACGTATCCCTTTTCTTGAAGTGCAGTTTTTAATGATGAATAATTTTCAATTATTCCATTATGAATTAAAGATAGCTTTCCACTAGAGGAAGAATGTGGATGAGAATTAATTTGATTAGGCTTCCCATGAGTTGCCCAGCGAGTATGTCCAATTCCAATTGACCCATTAGTGGCTCTATCATCAATGTGTGAAATCAAATCATCAACCTTACCATCTTTTTTATATGTAATTATTTTATTTTCATCAATTATAGATATACCAGCACTATCATAGCCTCTATATTCTAACCTTTGCAAACCTTTAATTAAAATAGGGTATGCTCTTCTAGAGCCTACATAAGCAACAATTCCACACATATAAGTTATTTTTTACAAAATTATTTTAAAATATTAAATAAAGCCTAAGTATTTATACTATGATAAATTAAAGCTCAGAATAAATTAATTGCATTTTTACTGAATTATTTAAGATAATTGTTCTGTGTGCATTAATAGCCCCACCAGATGAAATAAGAATTAATTTATTAGAATATGATGTATCGTTAAGAAGCTTGTGAAAATATCGAGATATATTAAAATCGTAAGAATCTCCATTTAACTCACCCTTAAAGTGAGAATCGCCTTCAATAGTAAAATCTGTTAGAAAAACATTAGAACCCTCACTATTCTCTCTCACTAAAAACAATTTATCATGAGGAGAGTATGTGTCAAAATCAGTGACATTAAAATTAAGTGATGCATGATTTATTGATTTTCCAGCTAAATCAAGTCTTAAATTATCTAAGTTTTCAATCTCAATATTAGTTCTAAATCCGGACATTGATTGAACATAAGAGTATTCTGAGTTTATATTTAAATTACTTAACGGCTTATCATTAAATAAATTAATTCTTGCCGCATCCCCATCCAAAGCAAATGAAAGAGATAAAGTATCACTAATTGAATTATGATAATATATAGTGAAATTTGAGTTTGATCCAGAAGGATTTAAATAAATAATTGAATTAGCAATTGAGGAGTATTCATTAAACGAAAAGCACCCAAAGTTTTCTTGAAAAGTTTCATTATCTACAAGAATACTATTACCTAAATCTAAAATTTGCTGACCAATACTATTATCTAAAGTCATTTTTAAAATTGGAGATATTGATGTGTCAGATGAAATTGTAAAATCTAACAATAAATCTTCAGTACTAGCAAAAGCTCCAGAGAATTGGTGATTTGAATAATATACAGAGTCTTTATATATATTAAAATCAACATGTTTGACTGCAATAGAAGTAGGAGATGTTAAATCACCATAATATCCAGAATATGAATATGAGAAAACAACAGAGTCAACAACAGGATTTTCTCCTAAATCAACATTATTTTCAGAAAGAGATATTTGTGTTAAAAAACTTCCTTCATTTAAACCAAAAATTGGATCATTTATGCTACCTAATAAAAGGGAGGTTGTTTCGTCAGTTCTTAAAGAATCTTCAGAATGTGTACTCAATAACAAGGAATACAGAGGGGGGTTTAGAGAGTCTATTTCATTAATTACTTCTCCATTAAATATTTCTATTATATCAGAATTAGGCTGGATCTCCAGACCAACAACATTTGAATCTGAGCAAGAAAAGAATAAAAAAGAAGAGATTAGAGCTAAAATATATATTACTTTCATTACGCTTCGATTTCTTCATTTTCAGGAATAAAAATCTCATAGAAATCAAGGTATGCTTCCTTATAATCTTCTTCGCCAGGAAACTCCATGAAAGGCTTGTCTAACGACTTTATATGATCAATAACATCTTTATCAATATTATCACTAGCTTGTATTACTCCATCAGCGTAAGATGCTGCAAATTTATTAAGTTGATTGACATTCAAATTAGCTAACCCTTCAACATCTTCCATTTTTAAATCTTCAAACAATAATTTATCAATTATGGATTCACTTAGTTTCCCTTCGTAACCATTGTCAAAAACTGAATAAATAACTTTAGTATTTTCAAACAATGGATCATCAGCATATAATTTCTTTATATACATCGGAACAAGAGAAGTAAACCAACCCTGACAATGAATAACATCAGGAGACCATCCAAGCTTTCTAACTGTTTCAATAACTCCTTTACAATAAAATATCATACGTTCATCATTATTAGATAGAAGGACTCCATCTGAATCATGGAATAACTGTCTTCTTGGAAAAAACTCTTCATTATCAATAAAATAAACTTGCATTCTTAATTGCTGTATTGATGCAACTTTTATAATTAGTTGATGATCAAAATCATCAATGATAAGATTCATCCCAGAGAGCCTTATAACTTCATGCAACTGATGTCTCCTTTCATTTACAGTTCCAAATCTTGGTAAAAATATTCTGATATCTTTTCCGCTTTCTTGTGTTATTTGAGGCAAAGAACTCCCCATTACACCCATTTTTGTTTCGTTGGTGTAAGGAAAAATTTCCTGTGAAACATACAACACTCTCTTCTTATCCATAGCTAGTTAATTAAGTATACAAAAATATAAAAAATTATGCTGAATATTAGGCATTTCTTTTAGTTTTGTTTTGTCTTAATTAATAAATAAAATTAAATCGCTTCATGATCATATTTGAAAATCAAAATGATTTACAATTATACCTTCAAAATGAAGGCATAAATAAAAAAATAGGATTTATCCCTACAATGGGAGCCTTACATGATGGGCATATTTCTCTTATTAAAGAATCATCTAAAAAATGTGACCTAACAATTTGCAGCATCTTTATTAACCCAACTCAATTTAACAATAAAGAAGACTTAGATAAATATCCAAAAACATTAGAACAGGACATTTTACTTTTGAAAAAAAATGAATGCGACATATTATATAGCCCCGAAAAATCTGACTTATATTTGGCAGGAGAGAAAGTAACAAAATATAATTTTAAAAATTTGGGGGATGTTCTTGAAGGAAATTACAGACCTAATCATTTTAATGGAGTAGCAACAATTGTTGAAAAACTTCTGAACATTGTAAAAGCTGATTATGCATATTTTGGTTTAAAAGATCTGCAACAAACAATGATTATAAAAGAACTTGTTAGATTAAAAAAAATCAATACTAAAATAATAGGCCTTGCTACAGTAAGAGAAGAAAATGGCCTCGCTAAAAGTTCTAGAAACAAATTACTAAATCTTGAGGGTAAAAAAACAGCCTCTCTTATATATAAAGAGTTATTATTAATTAGCAGTAGTTTACAAAATAATGATATTGATTCTACTTTAATAAAGGCTAAAGAAAAATTAATAAAAAATAATATTTCAATAGATTATCTTGAAATTATTGAAATAAATTCATTTAAAATATCTAGATCAATAAATTCATCAAAAAAATATGCAATATGTATAGCTGCTTATGTTAATGGAGTTAGATTAATTGACAACTTAATTTTATAAATTTACAATCAATAAAAATTAATGAAAATATTAAAATCTACATTCTTTCTTGCAGTTGGCTTCTTACTTATGTACCTAGCTTTTAAAGACCAAAATATTTACGAGCTAATTGACAGACTGAAAAGCGTAGAAATTAAATGGGTAATTTTTTCGATGTGTTTTGGTGCTTTAGCAATCATATTCAGAGGTCTTAGATGGACATATATGATTGTTGCATTAGGGTACAAAAGTTCATTAAAAAATAGTATAAGTGCAGTTGCTATTGGATATGTCTCAAATATAATTATACCAAGAGCAGGAGAAATAACTAGATGTACAACAATTAATAAAATTGAGAAAACTCCATTTGACAAATTATTTGGCACTATAATTCTTGAAAGAATTATTGACCTTATCATTCTTTGTCTAATGATTGGAATTACTTTTATTTTTCAATTTGAGAACATTAGTATTTTCTTTAATGACATTATCTCTGTAGAAGATAAAAACTCATTAGTTATTAGTGTTTTACTGTTTTTAGCTTTACTTATAAGTACTATATACTTTTTAAAAGATAAAATTAAAAGTTTATCAATTTATTTAAAAATAGCTAGTGCTTTAAAAGGCCTAAAAGAAGGACTTGCAAGCTATAAAAATATCCAAAATAAAAAAATGTTTTGGTTTCACACATTAATGATTTGGCTAATGTATATATTAATGACCTATATATGTTTTTTTGCAATTGAAGAGACAAGTCATCTTGACATTGGAGATGGATTCTATATGCTGGTTGTTGGTGGATTAGGAATGATTGTCCCAACTCAAGGAGGCATAGGTTCTTATCATATGGCTGCAAAAATTGGATTGATTACTCTTGGCGTAGGTGCTCAGGCTGCTCTAATGTTTGCATTTGTTGTACACACTGCACAAACTTTAATGACAATAGTTTTTGGACTTTTATCATTTATAATAATCTTATTTTCAAAAAATGACTAGTCTAAAAAATATAAAAAATAAAATATTTTCTATTGCTGAGCTTAAAAAAGAAGTTCAAAAATGGAAAAAAAATAATGATAAAATAGTTTTTACGAATGGCTGTTTTGATATTCTTCATTTAGGTCATATTGAATTACTAGCTAAAGCAGCAGATTTGGGTAATAAATTAATTATTGCTGTAAACTCAGATGCATCAATTAAAGTTTTAAAAGGTGAGAAAAGACCAATTTTAGATGAAAAATCAAGATCAATTATTATTGCATCATTAGAAAAAGTAAATGCAGTAATAATTTTCAAAGAATCAACCCCATTAGATGTCATAAAAAAAATCAACCCTGATATAATTGTTAAGGGTGGAGATTACATAAAAGAAGATGTTATTGGTAAAAATTATATTGAAAAATATGGTGGAGAAGTAATTATATTTCCACTATCTGAAGGGTTTTCAACAACTAGTATTTTAGAAAAAATCTATAATGGCTAAAAAAATACAAACAGCTTTTTTTTGTCAAAACTGCGGAACACAATCACCAAAATGGCTAGGAAAATGTCCTAATTGTAATGAGTGGAACTCATTCGTTGAAGAAAATATAACAAAAGAAACAAAATCATCATCTGCATTTAAAAGCAGTAAAATAAATACTCCAAAACTTTTAAATGATATTGATAATCATGAAGAAAGAAGAATAGTTACAAATGATAAAGAACTTAATAGAGTTCTTGGTGGCGGTATAGTGCCTGGGTCGCTAATTCTTTTAGGAGGAGATCCTGGAATAGGAAAATCAACACTTTTACTTCAGTTTGCTTTAAGCTCAAAATCTAAAACTATCTTATATATCTCAGGTGAAGAAAGTGAAAAACAAATTAAAATGAGAGCTGAAAGAATTGAAAAAAACTCAGACCATTGCTTCATTTTAACTGAAACAAGTACTCAAAACATATTTAATCAAATAGAAAAAGTACAGCCAGATGTTGTCGTAATTGATTCTATTCAGACTATTCATTCAAATAGTATTGAATCAACACCAGGAAGTGTATCTCAAATTAGAGAATGTACATCTGAACTTATAAAATTTGCTAAAGAAACTGGAACCGCTGTTTTTCTTATTGGACATATAAATAAAGATGGTGCAATAGCAGGTCCAAAAATTTTAGAACATATGGTAGATACTGTTCTGCAGTTTGAGGGGGATAGAAATTACGTATACAGAATACTAAGAACAATTAAGAATAGATTTGGATCGGCATCAGAATTAGGTGTCTATGAAATGAATCAGCTTGGACTTAGAGAGGTAAACAACCCATCAGAAATACTTATATCTGAGAGAGATGAAGCCTCTAGCGGTGTTAGTATTGCCGCAACAATAGAGGGGGCTCGTCCACTTTTAGTGGAAATCCAATCTTTAGTTAGCTCAGCAGTTTACGGAACACCTCAGCGATCAGCGACAGGATTTGATACAAAAAGAATGAATATGTTACTTGCTGTTTTAGAGAAAAGATGTGGGTTTAAACTTTCATCAAAGGATGTATTCTTAAATATTACTGGGGGAATAAAAATTGAAGATACAGCTATTGACTTAGCAATTGTATGCTCTATCCTATCTTCTGACAATAATATCGAGCTAGATACTTTAATCTGTTTCGCTGGAGAAATTGGGCTGTCAGGTGAGATTAGAGCTGTAAAAAGAATTGAAGATAGAATTGCAGAAGCTGAGAAATTAGGATACAAACAAATAATTATATCTAAATACAATAAACTCAGCGGCAAAAAATATAAAATTTCTATTAAAAAATGTGGAAAAGTTGAAGAGGTATTTAGATTACTTTTTTAAAGTAATATCTGCTTAGTATGTTCTTTGGTTTTCACTTTAGTAATAACGTCTTCTAAAACTCCTTGTTCATTTATAACAAAAGTAGTTCTATGAATCCCATCATATTCTCGCCCCATAAACTTTTTAGGCCCCCAAACTCCATAGCTATTTAATACTTCTCTTTTCTCGTCTGAAATTAAATCAAATGGAAGCTCATACTTATCAATAAACTTCAAGTGTCTTGCAGGACTATCCGCCGAACAACCTAAAACTATATATCCAGAATTAATTAACTTTTTATAGTTATCGCGTAAATCACAAGACTGAGCCGTACAGCCTGGAGTCATATCTTTAGGATAAAAATAGAGTATAATTTTCTTTCCTAAAAAATCAACTAAACTTACAATCTCACCATTTTGATTAATAGAATTAAATACTGGTGCTTTATCTCCTTTTTTTAAATGTGTCATATTATTATTTATAAAGTTCCTCTTTTTGCTTGTTCTCTCTCAATTGATTCAAATAATGCTTTAAAATTTCCCGCCCCAAAACCTCTTGCCCCAACTCTTTGAATAATCTCAAAAAATAATGTTGGTCGATCTTCCAAAGGCTTTGTAAATATTTGTAATAAATAGCCTTCTTCGTCTGCATCAATTAGAATTCCAAGACCTTTTAAGATTTCAATATCTTCTTTTAGCTTGTGATCATGTTCTTCAAGTCTAAATGGAACTGCTTTGTAATACTCATCTGGGGGTGTTGATAAAAACTCAATTCCTCTCGAACGTAGCTTACTAACTGTTGTAATTATATCATCTGTTGCAACCGCAATGTGTTGAACCCCTGGTCCTTCATAGAAATCTAAGTACTCTTCAATTTGTGATTTTTTCTTACCTTCAGCAGGCTCATTAATTGGAAATTTTATCCTTCCATTTCCATTACTCATAACCTTACTCATTAAAGCAGAGTAATCAGTATTAATTTGTTTATCATCAAAAGATAGAAAGTTAACAAATCCCATGACATCCTCATAGAACTTAACCCATTTATTCATTTCATTCCACCCAACATTTCCAACCATATGATCAATAAACTTTAAACCAGTAGGTTCTGGTTTATATGCTGACTCCCATTTTTGATATCCTGGAAGGAAGGTGCCATTATAATTTTTTCTCTCTACAAATAAATGAACTGTCTCACCATATGTATATATTCCCGAGCGAACCACCTCACCGTGTTCATCTTTTTCTATTACTGGTTCCATAAAAGATCTAGCTCCTCTAGAGGTTGTTTCCTCCCAAGATTTTCTAGCATCATCTACCCATAGAGCAATAATCTTAACTCCATCTCCATGCTTTACTAGATGGTCATTAATTGGAGATTTTGAGTTTAATGGAGTTGTAAGAACTAACTTTATTTTATCTTGTTTTACTACATAAGATACGTACTCTTTGCTATTTGTTTCAAGCCCTTTATATGCATGAGATTGAAATCCAAATGCTGATTTATAAAAATGAGCTGCTTGCTTTGCATTTCCAACATAAAATTCGATATAATCTGTTCCTAATAAAGGGAGGAAATCTTTTGCGTCTTTAAATATCTTTTCCAATCCATACTCAACATTTTTAATATTACTCATTGTAATTTTATTTTTCTTTTATTTAATGATTTAGACCCAAGATTTATGATACTTGCCATCAGATAAAGCAATAGCAGCTTTTGTTAATTTCAATGGCGCAAAAGTATCTACCATTACAGCTAATTCATCAGTGGACTTTTTACCAATACTTCTCTCTGCAGCTCCCGGGTGAGGGCCATGTGGTATCCCTGCAGGATGTAGTGAGATATAACCCTCATCTACATGATTTCTACTCATAAAATCTCCAGCAACATAATATAATACTTCGTCTGAATCAATATTTGAATGACTGTATGGAGCCGGTATAGACTCTGGATGATAATCATACATTCTAGGGCAGAATGAACATATTACAAATCTTGAAGTCTCGAACGTTTGATGTACAGGTGGGGGCTGATGAATTCTTCCAGTAATTGGTTCAAAATCATGTATTGAAAATGCATAAGGATAATTATACCCATCAAAACCAACTACATCAAAAGGGTGGGAAGCATATGTATATTCATGTATCATATGTTCTTTTTTAATCTTAATAATAAAATCTCCTGATTCATCATGTGTTTCCAAATTATCTGGCACTCTTACATCGCGCTCACAATAAGGGGAGTTTTCAAGTAATTGACCAAAATAATTCCTATACCTTTTTGGCGAATAAACAGGAGTATATGATTCAACAATAAAGAGTCTGTTATTTTCTGTATCAAACTTCATTGTATATATCACACCTCGAGGGATTACTAAATAATCTCCAGGAGAAAATTTTAAATTTCCTACAAAACTTCTTAAAACACCCGTTCCTTTGTGTACAAATATAACTTCATCACCGTCTGTATTTTTATAAAAATAATCTTGTTCTAAATTTTTAGGTGAAGAAAGAAGAATGTTTAAATCATTATTTAACATTAAAGATATTCTACTTTCTAGATGATCATTAATTGAAGGAACATCAAACCCTTTCATTAAATATGCTTTTAAGTTTTTATCAACAGCAATTTCTGGAGCTACAGAGTATGCTGGTTTAATAGACTTAACCATTGTCGGTCTTTGAAGATGGTATAATAAAGAAGACATTCCATCAAATCCAATGGTGCCAAATAATTCTTCGTAATGAATATCTCCATTCTCCTTTTTAAATACAGTATGTCTTTTGTGAGGAACTTTTCCTAAAGTATGATATCGTGGCATATGAAAGTTTATTTACGCAAATATAATATATAGTTATAACAAACAAAAGTATGTATTATTAACAGAAAAAAATTAAAAATCATAGCTTTGCATACATATGAAAATCTGCACATACTATTTAAATGATAAAAAGAAAGATTTAATTGGTGTTTTATTAAATAATAAAATTTTAAACTTAAATGTTTTTTTTGGAGAGATAATTCTAAAAGATTTAATTGTAATCCCAAATTGGAAAGCTAAAGTTGAAGAATGCATAAAGGAAAATTTAAATGATTTAATATCATTAGATCAAGTCTCCCTTAAAGCACCAATCCCAATACCTACTTCATTTAGAGATGCTTATGCATTTAGACAACATGTTGAAACCTCTAGAAGAAACAGAGGAGTTGATATGATTAAAGAATTTGATGATTTTCCTGTTTTTTATTTCAGCAACCACAATGCGATTTATGGTCCAAATGAAGATATCAAATGTATGCCAGAGCACTTTGAAAAATTAGACTATGAGCTTGAATTTGCAATAGTAATTGGAAAAGAAGGAGAAAACATAAGCGCAAAAAACGCGAGTGAATACATTGCTGGATATATGATATTAAACGATATCAGTGCAAGAGGTTTACAAATGAAAGAAATGAAGCTAAATTTAGGACCGGCAAAAGGAAAAGATTTTGCTTCAGTTTTAGGTCCATATTTAGTGACTCCAGATGAATTAGAAAAAAATATCGTTTCAAAAAATGATCTTGGAACAAAATTTGATTTAAAAATGAGTTGTTATGTAAATGGACACTTATTATCATCTGGAAACACAAAAGAAATGTATTGGTCATTTGAACAAATTATAGAAAGAATATCATACGGAGTAAAATTATTTCCAGGAGATATAATTGGCTCTGGAACTGTAGGGACAGGCTGTCTTTTAGAAATTAATGGGACAAATAAACTAGCGAATCTTAACTACAAAGAGCAATGGTTAAAAAATGGAGATATTATTAGTATGAAAATAGATCAATTAGGTATGATTGAGAATAAAATAATACGTAAATAAACTAATAACTATGAGAGAAATAGATATTAAAGAACTAGAAACAAAAGAATTATATCAATATTTAACATCTTCAATTACTCCAAGACCAATCGCACTAGTTAGTACAATAAATGAAAAGGGGGGTAGTAATCTAAGTCCATATTCTTTTTTCAATGTTTTTTCAATCAGACCTCCAATCTTAATTTTCTCACCAGTGAATAGAACAATTGATAACACAAAAAAAGATACATTAATTAATATTTCAAAAAATAAAGAGTGTGTAATCGGTCTTGTAACAGAAAATATTGCTCAACAGGTATCTTTAGCCTCTAGTAATTTTCCATCTGAGGATGATGAATTTATGAAAGCAGGATTATCTAAGCAGAGAGCAACAGCTGTATCACCTTCTCTCATAAAAGATTCTCCAATAAATTTTGAATGTAAGGTAAATAGTATCATTGAGCTAGGTCAAGAAGGAGGGTCAGGAAATCTAGTGATCTGTGAGGTTTTAAAAATACATATTGATGAAAAATTATTTGATAGTCAAAATAATATTGATCCTTTAAAATTAAAAATAGTTTCTCGACTCGGGGGTAGCTGGTATGGAAAAACAAATCAAGAAAGTTTGTATAAAATGTCAAAACCAATTTCTAAAATTGGAATTGGGTTTGATCATCTTCCTGTAAATATTAAAAACAGTAGTATACTTAGTGGAGCAGACTTAGCAGCATTAGCTTCAGTTGAAAAAATTCCAAACAAAAAAAATACAATATCAATAGAGAAAAACACTAAAGAAAAACATATTTTAGCAAAAAAATTAATTTCTGAAGGAGAAATAAAGTCAGCTTGGCAAGAATTATTATAACTAAACACTAAACAACATGGCATTTGAATTACCAAAACTACAATTTGCATACAATGCATTAGAACCAAATATTGATGGCAATACTATGGAGATCCATCACTCAAAACATCACCAGGGATATACAAACAATCTAAACAACGCAATTTCTGGCAGTGAATTAGAGGGGAAATCTATAGAAGAAATTTGTAAAACTCCAAATTTAAGCGCTGCAGTGAGGAATAATGGTGGTGGTTTTTTTAATCACAGACTCTTTTGGGATATTATGTCTCCAGAGGGAGGCGGGGTTCCAGCAAATAAAGTTGGTACTGCAATAAATAACACATTTGGAGATTTTGAATCTTTTAAAAATGATTTTTCAAAAGCTGCGGCTACTAGATTTGGTTCTGGATGGGCTTGGTTATGTGTTAGTAATGGGAAACTATCGATTTGCTCAACTGCAAACCAAGACAACCCACTTATGCAAGAAGGGTGTGGAGGGACTCCTATCTTATGTCTTGATGTGTGGGAGCATGCTTATTACCTAAACTATCAAAACAGAAGACCAGACTATATTAATGCATTTTTTAATATAATTAATTGGGATAAAGTTAACGAGCTATATTTAGAAGCTTTATAATATTTTTTTAAATTTGCCAATCTAAAATTAAACAAAAATGAAAATGAAAAATTTATTCACATTAATAACACTAATTAGTTTCTTAGTTTTTTCTAATACTTCTGCCTTCTCTCAAGATAACGATTCAATATCAACTGAATCTGTTGAAATGGACTCAGTAGATAACGAAGAAATTAATCAAGTTGAAAATGTAGTAAGTGAGGTTGCAGAAACTGCATCTTTTCACCAAATTATTAAGCAAAAATTTATTGAAGGAGGTCCTGGTTTTATGGGTATCGTACTTCTATGTTTAATTTTAGGTCTAGCATTAGCAATTGAACGTATCATTTATTTAAACATGGCTACAACTGATACAGACAAACTTCTTAATGATGTAGAAAGCGCTATGAATAATGGTGGTTTAGATGCGGCAAAAGAAGTTTGCAGAAATACAAATGGGCCAGTTGCCTCAATTTTTTATCAAGGACTAGATAGGTCAGATGAAGGAGTAGACATGGTAGAAAAATCAATTATTGCTTACGGAAGCGTTCAAATGGGTCTACTTGAAAAAGGTTTATCATGGATTTCATTGTTTATTGCACTCGCACCAATGCTTGGTTTTATGGGGACAGTAATAGGTATGATTGGCGCCTTTGATGCTATCGAGGCGGCAGGAGATATATCTCCTTCTCTAGTGGCAGGAGGTATTAAGGTGGCTCTACTTACAACTGTTTTTGGATTAATTGTTGCGATGATACTTCAAATATTTTACAATTATTTAATTGCCAAGGTTGACTCTATTACCAATTCTATGGAAGATGCTTCAATCTCATTAATCGACTTATTAGTTAAAAATAAATAAAAATGGATAGCATAATCAATATTGGAATTATTTTAACTTATGTTATGGTTGGTGTTGCTACATTAACAACTGTTTTATTTGGATTAAAAAAAATGTTGTCTAATACAAAAAATGCTAAAAAAACATTGTATACAATTGGTGGTTTAATTTTAGTGTGTATTATCTCATATATTCTTGCTTCGGGAGATGTGTTATCATCATATGAAAAATATGATATTAGTTCTTCTCAATCAAAAAATGTGGGAATGGGCTTAGTAATGTTTTATATACTTGCAGCAGGCGCTATCATTTCAGTTTTATTTGCAGAACTTTCAAAAGTATTTAAAAAATAATGGCTAGTAAAAGAAGAGGTCTTCCAGAAATCAATGCGGGTTCGATGGCGGATATCGCTTTTCTTTTATTGATTTTTTTCTTAGTTACAACTACAATGGATGTAGATACAGGGATTTCAAGAAAATTACCTCCAATGCCTGAAGAGGATCAACCAGAAGATGATTCCCAAATTAATGCTAAAAATATATATGTAGTATTAATTAACTCTAATAATCAACTTCTTGTTGAAGGTGAATTAATGGACATCTCTCAGCTTAAAGAGGGCGCCAAAAGATTCATCAATAATAATGGTGTTAGAGAAGATCTTTCAGAGAATCCTGAAAAAGCAATCATATCATTACAAAATGACAGAGGAACTGCTTACAAAACATATATTAGAGTTCAAAATGAATTGGCTTCAGCATATAATGAGTTGAGGAATGAAAGTGCATTAGAAAAATTTGGAGAAAGATTTATTGACCTCAATAAATCTCAACAAAAAGAAATTAAAAAATTATTTCCTCAGAAAATATCTGAGGCTGAACCAAAAAATATAGGAGGAGATTCATAATGAGTAAATTCAAAAAAAACGGAAGCAAGGGAATGCCTGCAATATCAACAGCATCTTTACCTGATATTGTATTTATGCTACTATTCTTTTTTATGGTAACAACCGTAATGAGAGAAACTACACTATTTGTAAGTGTTGTAACACCAAAAGCAACAGAGATAAAGAAAATGGAAAAAAAATCTTTAGTCAGCTATGTCTACATAGGTTCTCCTGTTAAAAGAATGCAGACTTCATATGGAACAGCAGCAAGAATACAACTTAATGATGCATTTGCAGAAGTAAGTGAAATACAAGAATTTATTGCTACAGAACGAGAAGCAAAAGATGAAAAAGAAATTCCTTATATGACTACATCAATCAAAGCTGATGAAACAGTTAAGATGGGTATTATAACAGATGTTAAACAAGAACTTAGAAAGGCTAATGCTCTAAAGATTAATTATTCTACTAGAAAAGGAACATACTAAATATCCTTCTTTTCTAAATCAATTTTTTTTATAAAAAGGTAAAATAATACTGTCACTGCAATTAAACTCAAAGCTGCCTGATCCCACCTCACAAATTTCTCTAGATTAAGTAAGTCAAAACTTATTTTATTATTTAATGCAGGGTAACTAAGAATTACAATTAAAGCATTGTTGATAAAATGAGCAATTATTGGAATCCAAATATTGGATGAGAAATAAAACATCAAGCCTAAAACAGATCCTAAAATAAATCTAGGCAAAACACCCTCAAACTGCATGTGAACAACACTAAATAAAAGTGCAGTAAAAAAAATTGACAAATAAGGTTTCTTGGAAAAATTAATTATTTTCTTTTGCAAAAAACCTCTAAAAACCAACTCTTCTCCAATAGCAGGTAAAATGGCTAATACTAACAAATTGACTATTAAATCTACAGATGAATTCATAACTAAAAAAGCTTTAGTAATTGCGTAAATATTTTGATCATAAAACATTAACCATTTAGGAATATCAATACTTTGATTTAAGAAAAATGTAAAACTGACAAATGGATTAATTAAAATCATAATAGCAACAACTAGAATAATTACTTGTCTACTAATTTTATGATTTGAAAAAATATTTTCTGCTGACAAATACCCATAAAAAAATGGGGGTAAAATAAAAAGACCTAAACAACTAAAAAGTTGGATAAATTTCAATGCATTAATTACTGACTGATTATAATCTTGATCAACAATAATTGATAATGAAGAATACTCAACATCAAAGAAGAAAGGTAAAAGAAAAATAGATAAAACAGTACACACTATAAATGAAACAAGTGTGATAAATAAATAAGTAATAATTTGTCTAGACAATATATTATTACTTAAGAATTTTTTTAAAATCATATATTAGTATTTTTGCAAACAATTATGAGTGTAAAGATAGGAAATATAGACATAGGAGAGTTCCCGCTTTTATTAGCTCCAATGGAAGATGTAAGTGACCCTCCATTTAGAGCTTTATGTAAAGAAAATGGCGCGGATGTTATGTATACTGAGTTTATTTCCTCTGAAGGGTTAATAAGAGATGCGTTTAAAAGCACACAGAAATTAGATATTTATGATTTCGAAAGACCGATAGGTATTCAAATATTTGGTAATGATATTGATTCAATGCGTCTAGCTACTGAGATTTGTGCTAAAGAAAACCCTGAATTTATTGATATAAATTATGGATGTCCAGTTAAGAAAGTAGCAAATAAAGGAGCTGGAGCTGGAATACTAAAAGATATTCCAAAAATGATTGCAATGACAAAAGAGATAGTGAATTCAACATCAATTCCTGTTACTGTAAAAACTAGACTTGGATGGGATGAAGAGACAAAATATATTGTTGAAGTAGCTGAGAGATTGCAAGATGTTGGAATACAAGCTATTTCAATTCACGGAAGAACTCGTAAGCAGATGTACAAAGGGGAGGCTGATTGGACTTTAATAGGTGATGTTAAAAACAATCCTCGTATGAAAATACCTGTTTTTGGTAATGGTGATATAAATTCTCCAGAAAAAGTTCAAGAAGTTAGAAACAGATATGGTATTGATGGGGTTATGATAGGCAGAGGCGCTATTGGATACCCTTGGATATTTAATGAAATTAAACATTTTCTTAAAACATCATCGCACCTACCCAAGCCTGGAATTAAAGAGCGCGTCAGAGTTTGTAAACAACATTTAAATCACTCAATTGAATGGAAAGGTGAAAGATTAGGTATAGTTGAAATGAAACGACATTATAGTAATTATTTTAGAGCAATCCCAAATTTTAAAGAGTATAGAACCAATATGGTAACATCTAACTCTAAAGAAGAAGTTATAAGTATCTTAAATAATGTAAGAGAGAAATTTCAATTAATTGAATTTTAACTTTTTGCAAGTTTAATATTTTGTACTGGTATTAAAACAGATAAAAACCCTACTATCAATACAGTCCCAAACACAAAAAAAACATCTAAAATTTTAATAAGTACTGGGTAAGAATTAATGACAAAACTCCCTTCTCCCATAGTTATAACTCCAAATTTTAATTGAATAAAAGAAAGAATAAGTCCAAAAAACAAACCAATCAGTGTACCTGACAAAACAGTAATAAACCCTTTATAATAAAAAACACTCTTTATTGAGCTATTTGTCATTCCTACGCTTTGAAGAAGATGAATTGAAGTTTTTTTCTCCGTAATTAACATTGTTAGAGATCCAATAATATTAAATGAAGAAATTACAAGAATAAATAAGAGAATTAATAAAACAGCGAGTTTCTCACTATTCATAATTTTATATAAAAATTCTTGTTGCTCGTATCTAGTTTGAACTTTATAATCAATTCCTAACTTTTGTTGCAGATCTAATTTTGTTTTTATTGATTGATTCTTATCCTTTAAAATTATATCAATTGAAGATACTATATCTTTCTTATCAAGAAGATCTTGAACAAATAACAAAGGAGAAATTAAATACTCCGAATCGATGTCCTGTTGAACTCCAAAAACACCAATAGGAATAAGATTTTTTTGAGCAAAAGAACTCTCAACGTTTAAAAGATGATTTTTCTTTCGATTAGGGATTAATACAGTGATCTGGTCAAACAAAGAGCCTAGACTTAAAGACAAATAATAAGCGACGCCTCTCCCAACTACGGTGACATTAGATTGATCTGAGTTTTTAAAATAATTACCTTCAACAATTATAGAATCAAAATTAGTTATTTTCTGATAAAGTGAATCGACCCCTTTAATAGTTGCTATATATTCTTTTGAATTGTAATTTAACAAAACCTTTTCTTCTAAAGTTTTAGAGAAAGCTTCAATATTCTCATTTAACTCTAAAGAGCTTATAACATAGTCCTGATGAAATGTTTTACCGACATTAGAGGTAATCTTAAGGTGAGGGTCAAAAACACTATACATGTCTAATACTAATTTCTCAAATCCATTAAAAACAGAAAGAACAAGAATTAATGCTGTAGCACCAATAGCAATAGCAAATTGAGATATCCTGGAAACCATATTTACTGAACTTAATTTATTTTTTGAAAAAAAATATCTTTTAGCAATAAATAGAGGTAAATTCATTTAGGAACTATTTCTTTAATAGTCGATCAATTTCCTCAGCATAGTCGGCTGAGTCATCAATATAAAAATTTAATTCAGGTACAATTCGCAGCTGATTTTTAACAACTAATGCTAAACTTTTACGTATTAATTTACTATGAATTTTCACTTTTTTAATAGTGTCTTCAGGGTCTAATACAGGAAACATGCTTAGAAAAATATTTGCATAAGCTAAGTCAGGAGATATCCTTACTGATGTAACACTGACTAATACTGAGCCAATAAAATTCTTTGATTCTTTATTGAAAATTTGGGAAAGTTCCTTTTGAATTAATCTAGAAACTTTTTTTTGTCTTGTTGATTCCATATTTAACAAAAATAAACAATCCTTTGTTATATTTGCCTTATGAGTAATATGCTTAGTATTCTTAAATATATCAAACCATATACCACATATGTTATATTTAATGTTTTCTCCAATATACTTTCAATTCTATTTTCATTATTTTCTTTAACAATGGTTATTCCTTTTCTTGGAATTCTTTTTGGCACACAAGAAAAAGTCTATCAAGCACAAGAACTAAATTTCTCACTTTTATCAATAAAAGAAAATTTTTATTTTCTCGTATCTTCTACAATTGAAGATAAGGGAAAAGTTGAGGCTTTAATGCTTATTTGCTTACTTGTTTTAGTAATGTTTTTACTCAAAAATTTATTTAGATACATTGCTTTATATTTTCTTAGTCCAATCAGAAACGGTATAATATACGATATGAGAATGGAGCTTCAAGAGAAAATTATCTCACTTCCTTTAGCATATTTTACTGAACAGAAAAAAGGAGACTTAACATCCAGAATGACATCAGATTTGGTAGAAATTGAATGGTCAATAATGGGTGTAATAGAGATGATTTTTAAAGACCCTATTAATATATTTATATTTCTAATTACATTAATAGTTATAAGCCCTGAACTTACACTGTTTGTAGTTATCTTATTTCCTGTTGCAGGAATACTAATTGGATACATTGGGAAGAGCTTAAAAAGTGCTTCTAAAAAAGGGCAATCAAAAATGGGTGAAATCATGTCATTAATTGATGAAAATATTTATGGAATTAAAATTATAAAATCATTTAATGCTGAACAAGACTTTAATAAAAAATTCAAAGTGATTAGTAATGATTATAAAAATATAATGACTACAATTCTAAGAAAAAAAGATCTTGCCTCTCCAATGAGTGAATTTTTAAGCACAATAGTTATGGTTATCGTAATGTGGTTTGGGGGTCAGCTGGTGTTAAGTCAAGATGCTGCTCTATCTGCAGAAGAGTTTATTGCATATATTCTGATTTTTTCACAAATCATCCCTCCTGCTAAATCACTTACCAGCTCATATTACTATATTCAAAAAGGGAGCGCTGCTTCTGAAAGAGTTTTTGAAGTGCTCGAAGCCAAGAACACAATTACTGATGATAAAAATGCTGTCACAATTAATAAAATTGAGGAAGAAATAAAATTTAACATACCATTTTTTAAATATGAAAATACACAGATTCTAAATAATATTTTATTTTCAATTAAAAAAGGAGAAAAAGTTGCTTTAGTAGGAAAGTCAGGAAGCGGGAAATCAACTATTGCTGACTTATTAGCAAGATTTTATGATTTAGAAAATGGTCAAATTACAATAGATAAAATAAATATTAAAAAAATAAAGATAATATCTCTTAGATCTTTAATGGGAATAGTCAACCAAGAATCAATTTTATTTAATGATACTATTTTTAATAATATAAAAATTGGCAATATAAATGCTAGCGAAAATGAAGTAATTGAAGCTGCTAGAAATGCAAATGCTCATGATTTTATTGTTGAGTGTGAAAAAGGATATCAAACTAATATTGGGAACCTTGGCGAAAAGCTTTCAGGAGGTCAAAAGCAGAGAATTAGTATTGCAAGAGCGATTCTTAAAAATCCAGAAATTTTAATTCTAGATGAAGCAACTTCATCTCTAGATTCTAAATCAGAAAAGTTAGTTCAAGATGCTATTTTAAAATTAATGAAAAATAGAACAACGCTTGTAATAGCCCACAGACTTTCAACAATTATTGATGCAGATAAAATTATAGTACTTGAAAAAGGTAATGTGATTGCGATGGGAAAGCATAATGATCTAATAGAACAAAACCTTCACTACAAAAGTCTATATGACTTACAACTTTTAAGTTAGTATAGGAAATTGTTATAAGGATACCTCTTTATATGTAATTCTTTAACTCTCAAATATAACCTCTCCCTTAATTGCTCAAAATTTGTTTTATTTAGTGCTGAAATAAATAAACTTTCTGAATCAAGGTTCGCCATCCATGACTTTTTTAAATCTTCCAGAGATAAATTCTCTTTTAAAACATCAGTCAAATCATCATCATCTTTTTGGATATAAGTATAAGCATCAATTTTGTTAAAAATAATTAGCATAGGCTTATTACTTGCTCCAATTTCAGCAATTGTACTATTAACTATTTTAATTTGATCTTCAAAGTTTGGATTAGAAATATCCACAACATGAATAAGCAAGTCTGATTCTCTAACTTCATCTAATGTTGACTTAAATGATTCAACTAGCTGGTGAGGTAATTTTCTGATAAAACCAACAGTATCAGACAATAAAAATGGTAAATTTTCAACTACTACTTTTCGCACAGTTGTATCCAGCGTTGCAAAAAGTTTATTTTCTGCAAAAATATCTGATTTTGCAAGCTTATTCATTAAAGTAGATTTACCTGTATTTGTATAGCCAACTAATGCAACTCTAATCATATCTGCCCTACCCTTTCTTCTGGTAAAACTTTGTTTATCTATTTTGTCAAGCTTTTTCTTTAAAAGAGCAATTTTATCTTTTATTATCCTTCTGTCTGATTCAATTTGAGTTTCCCCAGGACCCCTCATTCCAATACCACCTTTTTGTCTCTCAAGATGTGTCCACATTCCAGTAAGTCTGGGAAGTAAATATTCATATTGGGCAAGCTCTACTTGTGTTCGAGCTTGGGCAGTTTGTGCGCGTGAAGCGAAGATGTCAAGAATCAGATTACTTCTATCAATAATCTTGCAATTCTCAAATATTTTTTGAATATTTCTTATCTGAGAAGGGCTAAGGTCATCATCAAAAATAATTAATTCAATACACTCCTCTTCTGCATAAACTCTAACCTCTTCAATTTTACCTTTACCTAAGAAAGTGGTTGTATCAGGATGCTTAAGTCTCTGAGTAAAATTTCTTATTGGATATGCTCCTGCTGTCTTAGCTAAAAAAGCTAACTCATCTAAATATTCATAAACCTTTTCAGGGGTAGTATCTGGAGTAATTAAGCCAATTAAAATTGCTTTCTCCTTCATAGTTTATGTATTGAACTAATTATGATTTCTTTCTATTGGCAGTAAAACTCTTTACAAATGTAATCATTGCTAAAAAAGAAGTTAAGCTCATTGCAATAACTCTAAACAATCCAGCTCCTCCTTGCTCTATAGAAATAGGAAGTCTTTTTCCAACTAGTGCAATGAAAATTAATAAAGTCACGACAACAGCAATATGAGCAACTAATTTACTATTATTTTTAACACCCTTATGACACAATAATAAAACAAACCCAAAAACAACAGGTATTAAAGCGGTCCAGTGCTCAAATGAGGTAATAACAGATAAATCATAATCACTAACATCAAAATAACCCCATAATCCAACGGTTATTAATGTTAAACTATTTAACAAATTAGATTGTTCAGTTTTCATAAAAAATATTTAAATTAATATTATTTCTTAGCGCAAAGAAACAAATAAAACTAATAAAAAATTGGTATTTTCACGACTTTATAATTATACATGAGAATATATATTACAATAATATTTTTACTACTAATCAATTTTGCTGATGCACAAAAAATATTTCCTATTGATGGAGTTGAAGAAACATTCAAACCAGTTTTTGCACTAACAAATGCCACCATATTTACATCATATAATAAAGTTATAAAAAATGGGGTTTTATTAATTAAGGATAATATTATTATAGGCGTGGATAGTAATTTGAATATTCCTAAAGGAGCTATTGTTTATGACCTTAAAGGAGATTATATTTATCCTGGATTTATAGATCTATTTAGTGACTATGGAATTGACAAGTCAAAAATTAACCATAATAATAACACTAACAAAGATGCGTACCACTGGAATCATGCAATTCATCCTGAATTTAGTACTGCTAAAATATTTGTTTCAGATTCTGAAAACGCTAAAAAATATTTAAATAATGGATTTACTTCTGTTTTAACTCATTATCAAGATGGTATATTTAGAGGTACAGGATCATTGGTAAATCTGACTAATAAGCAAGGAGATGAAAATATTATTTTAAATCAAGGGGCAACATTCTATTCATTTAGTAAAGGGACTTCAAAGCAGAGATACCCAACATCGAGAATGGGTAGTATTGCGTTAATTAGGCAGACACTTTTAGATTCTGAATGGTATAGCAACAATAATCGTAAAGCAAATATTTCTTTTGATTCTTTTAATAAAACCAATTTACTACCTAAGATTTTTGATATTAAAACTGTTTTAAATTATTCAAGATTATATAAAATTTCGGATGAATTTGAAATAGATTTTATTGCTAAAGGCTCAGGAGATGAGTTTATAATAATTGATGAAATAATAAAAACTAAATTTCCATTAATTGTCCCAATTAATTTCCCTAAAACATACGATGTAACAAATCCTGATGATGCTCAAGAAATAAGTTTAAGTAATCTAAAAAAATGGGAGACTGCTCCATATAATCTTAAAATACTTAATGATAATAATATCGAGTTTTGTATTACTTCTTCAGACTTGCTTGATAAGAAAGATTTTATCACCAATCTTCGTTTAGCAATTAAGAAAGGTTTACCTCAAGACATTGCATTAAAATCTCTAACATCAACTCCAGCTCAGCTTCTTGGTGTAGAAAACATGCTGGGAAGTTTAGAACAAAATAAACTTGCAAATTTCATTATTTGCTCATCAAATATTTTTGAAGACGGTATAATTTATGAAACTTGGTCTTCAGGTGAAAGACATATTGTAAAAGAAAAAATAAAAAAAGATATTAGAGGGTACTACTCTCTAAATTCAGATGAATATAAAAATTATTTAGTTGAAATTTCTGGCTCAAAAACCAAACCTAAGGTTAAAATAAATCAAATAGATTCTTCTAGCTTTATTACTAAGATTGATAAAAATAAAATCATTATAAGTCATACCAATAAATTCAGATCTTCTTCTAAAATTTATGAAAAAACCATCATTGGTAAATACCAAGATAAAAATGGAGATTTCCATAATTTTGTCATGAGTTTTGATTCAAATTTTGTAACTAAAAAAGAAAATTTTATTCAAAATTTAGATACTATTGTACCTTCCATTTGGTCTCCAAATAAGTCGTATGGACTAGTTGAAAAACCAAGTGAGGAAAAAATAATTTTTAGAAATGCAACAATATGGACTAATTCAAATTTAGGAGTTATTAAGAACTCTGATATTGCAATCTACAAAGGAAAAATATTAGCTGTAGGTAAATCTTTAATTGTTGGAGATATTTTTAAATCTGACACTTTAAATATAAAAATAATTGATGCTAGCAATAAGCATATTGCTTCAGGCATAATAGATGAACATTCACATATTGCCATCAGTGCAGGAGTAAATGAATCGAGTCAAGCAGTAACAGCAGAAGTCAGTATAGCAGATGTTATTAATCCTTTTGATCATAATATTTATAGACAATTAGCAGGTGGGGTGACATCATCACAACTTCTTCATGGATCTGCAAATCCAATTGGGGGTCAATCAGCTTTAATAAAATTACGATGGGGCGCAACAGCTGAAGAAATGAAAATAAAGGATAGCGATGGCTTTATAAAATTTGCATTAGGTGAAAATGTTAAGCAGAGTAATTGGAAAGGAACACGATTTCCTCAAACAAGAATGGGTGTGGAACAAGTTTTTTATGATGCTTTTTATAGAGCAAAAAATTATCAAAAAAATTGGGATAATTACAATAAACTTAGTAGCAGAAAGAAGCGAGCGACCAGCCCGCCAAGAGAAGATTTAGAGCTTAATATTCTTTCTGAGATATTAAATAATAAACGTTTTATTACATGTCACTCTTATGTGGAATCTGAAATAAATATGTTGATGCATGTAGCTGACTCAATGGGTTTTAAAGTAAATACATTTACTCATATTTTAGAGGGATATAAAGTAGCTGACAAATTATATGAGCATGGAGCAGGAGGCTCAACATTCTCTGATTGGTGGGCTTATAAATTTGAAGTAAATGATGCTATTCCTTACAATGCTTCACTTTTAAATAATGCTAAAGTTATTACTGCAATAAATTCTGATGATGCAGAGATGGGAAGACGTTTAAATCAAGAAGCAGCAAAAGCAGTAAAATACGGAGGTTCTAGTGAAGAAGATGCTTGGAAAATGGTAACATTAAATCCAGCTAAACTTTTACACCTAGATAATAGAATGGGCTCAATTGAGACTGGAAAAGATGCAGATATAGTTGTTTGGTCAGACAATCCTCTGTCAATTTATGCAAAGGCTGAAAAAACTTTTATAGATGGACGATGTTATTTTGACATTGATTCAAAAAACGAGATTGAGAATAGAGATAAACTTGAGCGAAACAGAATCATTAGAAAGCTAAGCAAGTCGAAAGATAAAAATAAAATTAAAGTCAAAAGAAAAGAAAAAGAAAAACATTATCACTGTGATACCTTAGATCATGAATAAAAAAAACATTACAATTTTACTTTTATTAATTACTCTTGCCATCAACAGCATTATGGGTCAGAATAATAGTTTGTTTATAGGTGGAATTGCTCACCTAGGAAATGGCAAAAAGATTTCAAATTCTGTTATATCAATTGTTGATGGTAAATTTGATATTGTAGCTGATTTATCAAAAATTAGGATTGATCCAGAAGCTTTTGATACGATCTATAAAATTTACGGCAAGCATGTTTATCCATCATTTATCGTGCCTAATACAACTCTTGGAATCACTGAAATTGGTCAAGTTAAAGCGACTCATGATTTCGATGAAACTGGTAAGGTGAATCCAAATATAAGATCAATTATTGCCTACAATCCTCAATCAAAAATAGTAGAAACAGTGATAACAAACGGTGTCTTACTTGCTCAAGTTACGCCTAACGGAGGTTTAATTTCTGGTCAATCCTCTGTAATGTATCTTAATGGCTGGAATTGGGAAGATGCAGTTTGCAGAGAAGATGATGGAATACATTTACATTGGCCATCTTCTTATTATAATACTGGATGGTGGGCAGAACAAGGAGAAACTAAGAAAAATAAAAAGTATAAAAAAACAATAAAAGAAATACATCAAATTTTTGAGAAATCTTTAGCTTACTCTAAAGGTAATAATATAATGGATCTTAAAATGGAGAGTATGAAAGGTCTTTATAATGGAGCTAAAACATTATATGTACACGCAAACTATGCTAGTGATATTAGTGATGCTATTGATGTGTGCCAACTATATAAAATTAAAAATGTTGTTCTGGTTGGCGCGGAAGACGCATTAAAAGTAAGTGACAAAATAAAAGAAAATAATATTTCAATTATTCTCAATAGAATTCATCGACTTCCTAAAAATGAAGATGAAAATATTTACGCTCCATTTTTACAAGCGAAACAACTTGAAGAACTTGGCATTCTATATTGCTTAAGTTATGAAGGAGACATGGAAGCTATGGGTGCTAGAAACTTACCTTTTACTGCAGGAACTACTGTAGCGTATGGGCTTGACTATGAATCAGCAGTTCAGTCAATTTCTTTAAATGCAGCAAAAATTCTTGGAGTTGATAATAAAATTGGTTCTATTGAGAAAAATAAAGAAGCTACATTTTTTATTTCTGAAGGAGATGCTTTAGATATTAGATCTAATAATGTCACACAAATCTTTATTAAAGGTAAAAGTATAAGTACAGATAATCATCAAAAGCGATTATTTGAAAAATATCGAAAAGACAAATAACTACTTTTCCCAAAATACTTTATGACCGAAACTAATAGAGTTATCTGTCATTTTAATAAAAGAAAGCTTGAGACTCCAAAGAGATAATTTCATATCTTTTGCAATAGGAAAATGATCAATATACAACTGATTATAAAAAGCCTTATCACTGTCTATAATTGGTTCAATTTCACCAACTATCTGCACCCCTTGAATTTTCTCAATATCGCTACTTGGAACTGAAATCGTAGCTGAAACATGTTTATTAAGCATGAAATATTGTGCATGTTTAGTTTTAATATCAGAAGAAAAAATTAGTTCATGATTATCTTCATTAAATAAATAGTAGCAATTAGCAGAGTAAGGTTTATTATTTTTTGAAGTGGCTAGTGATAGTACAAAATGACTTGAAAGAAAGACAGTAATTTCAGGATCTATCTTGTTCATGCGTATCCAATATTTGATCGCACCCTTGTTAATACATTATTAGCTATTTCACTTGCTTTTTCAGCACCCATCATCAATTCATTTTCTATCAGATTAGTATTATTCATAAGATGCTCAAAAGAATCTCTTTCCTTTTTAAATTTATTACAAATAACGTCAAAAAGCTCTTGTTTAGCATGCCCATATCCAAAACCACCAGAAAGATATTTTTTCTCTAAGCTCTTAACTTGTAAATCATCGGCTATTAAAGAATAAATTTTAAAAATAGTACAATCAGCTGGACGTTTAGGACTTTCAACATCCAAACTATCAGTCTTAATAGACATAATTTGTTTTCTTAACTTCTTTGCTGGTAAGAATATATCAATCACATTACTGTATGATTTACTCATCTTTTGCCCATCAATTCCTGGAACAATCATAACTTTTTCATCAATTTGAGTGGAGGGAATTACAAAAGAATCTTTGTAAACATGATTAAAAGCACCCGCAATATCTCGTGTGATTTCAAGATGTTGCACCTGATCTTTACCCACAGGAACAATATCAGCGTCATAAAGAAGAATATCTGCAGCCATTAACACAGGATAGGTAAACAGTCCAGAATTAACACTTGCTAATCTATCAGATTTATCTTTAAAAGAATGAGCATTTGCTAGCATAGGAAAGGGAGTAAAACAATTCAAATACCAACTAAGTTCGCAGACCTGTGTTAAATCAGATTGTCTATAGAAAAAATTTTTTTTTGTATCAAAACCAAATGCAAGCCAAGCAGCAGCTGTTGCATAAGTGTTTTTTTTAAGAACTTCTTTATCCCTTACAGTAGTAAATGAATGGAGATCAGCGATAAAAAAAAGACTTTCATTAGAAATATCCTTAGACATTTTTATTGCAGGTATAATAGCGCCAAGTAAATTCCCTAGGTGTGGCGTACCTGTACTTTGTATTCCTGTTAATATTCTTGCCATTTTATTGATTTTTCAACGTTGTAAAAATATGATTTTTATCTTTGTAAAATGAAATGGCATAATTTTAATATTAAATCTCTTCGACATATTTTAAGTTCAATTTGGAGATTATGGTTTCTCATTGCATTTATAGTAGTCTTTTTTTTATTTATACCTCTACTATTCTTTTTTACTAAAATAAATAGAAAACCATTAATAGTTGCGCACTTAACAAGATACTGGTCTTTACTAACTTTATGGTTATCTGGAATATTTTTAAAAATAATAATCGAAGAACCTCTAGATTCTAATGCAGCATATATAATTTGTCCAAATCATACATCATCTTTAGACATCCCTATTGTTTTGGCAGCTTTTAAAATACCTGTAATTTTTATGGCAAAAAAAGAATACTCAAAAATTCCATTATTTGGATACTTTTATAAAAATAATACGGTTATCGTAAATAGAGATAATATGAGAGATGCATATTCAGCATTTACAAATTCTATAGAAAAATTAAAAGAAGGATTAAATGTCTGTATTTTTCCAGAAGGTGGAATTCCAAAGCCCGAAGTAAAATTACGTAAATTTAAAAATGGACCTTTCAAACTAGCTGTTGAATCAAATTATAAAATCGTACCTGTTACTATGCCTCACAATAAATCTATGTTTCCCTGGAATTATTTTAGAGGATATCCGGCATTAGCTCACGTAATTATTCATAAACCAATTGCAGTCACTTCTGTAGAAAATAATGATATCAAAAATTTGAATAATAGGACATACAACACTATTTTTGATGAACTAACAAAATATGAAAATAAATAATAAACTTATAAAAGATCTTGCAAAACTCGCAAAACTTGAATTCAATGATCAACAATCAATTGAGATGCAAGAAGACTTAAAGAAAATTATTGGTTTTGTAGATAAACTTTCCGAAATCGATACTGAAAATGTTGAGCCTCTTATTTATTTAAGTGATGAAAAAAATGTTCTAAGAGATGATGAAATTGGAAACATGTTAAGTCAGAAAGAAGCCTTATCAAATGCTCCAAAAAAAGACTCAGATTACATTCTTGTGCCAAAAATGATAAAAAAATAAAATTTAGGACAAATCTATATCAAACCAAGCTTGAGCTCTTAATTTATTGTCTAAAGAATACTTTTTTTCTTTATAAACAAACTCATTAGATTTACTATTGTAAATATAATCCTTAGTCCAAAGAGCATGGTTTTTTGCAACTTCTTCAATAGCACCAACAATAAATTCAACTTCATTATTAGTCATTGTAGGGTGAATAGACATTCTTACCCATCCAGGTTTTAGTGTTAGATCGCCTTTATTAATATTACTAGTTATTTTTTGTGAAGTTTTTTTATCAACATCTAAAAGAATATGGCCATAAGTTCCTGCGCATGAACACCCTCCTCTAACTTGTATTCCAAATCTATCATTTAATAATTGTACCACTAAATTGAAATGTAAATCATCAATATAAAAAGAGTAAATCCCTAATCTTTTAGAAATATTTTCAGCTAAGACATGTAAATTATCAATTTCTAAAATTCTTGGCCATACTATTTCATGTATTTCGTGCTCTCTATCAAGTATATTTTTAACTCCTATTTGATCCTTTAATTGAATACAAAGAGCTGTTTTTATTGTTTGTAAAAAACCCGGAGTACCTCCGTCTTCTCTAAGCTCAATATCATCAATGTATTTATGTTCGCCCCATGGGTTTGTCCAATCCACAGTTCCACCTCCTGGGACATCAGGTACTTTATTTTTATACAAGCTTTTATTAAATACTAAAATCCCCGAAGCTCCAGGACCACCTAAGAATTTGTGAGGAGAAAAATATATAGCGTCTAAACTTCTTTTTTCATTTTTTGGATGCATATCAATATTAACATATGGTGCTGAACAAGCAAAATCAACAAAACAAAGCCCATTTTTCTCATGCATAACTTCAGCAATTTCATAATATGGGGCATAAACTCCAGTGACATTAGATGCAGAAGTTACTGCAGCAATTTTAATATCTCTATCATCATATTGAGATAAAATATATTTAAATTTATCTAAATCAACATCTCCATTTTCTTTGTGAGGCATAAGAACTACCTCGGCAATTGTTTCAAGCCATGAGGTTTGATTAGAATGATGCTCCATATGAGTAACAAATACTACTGGTCTATTGTCAATTACTATTTTATCCTTAAAATTTTCATGTATTTTTAGTCCTAAAATTCTTTGAAATTTACAAACTAAAGAAGTCATTCCTGAACCAGAAGAAATAACAACATCATTTTGATCAGCTCCAACATGCTCTTTTATACATTCTAAAGCTTTTTCTAAGGCATAACTCATTGTTGCTCCTGTTGTTGAGGTTTCAGTATGAGTATTAGCAACAAATGGAAAAATATTTTCTCTTAGAACATCTTCAATAGGCTTATATAAACGTCCGCTTGCAATCCAATCTGCATAGACCATTTTTTTCTCCCCGTAAGGAGTATTAAACGTTTGGTTACTACCAATAATATTACCTCTGTATTTTGAAAAATAATTTTCTAATGACATGTTTAAAAAAATTTATTGAAGCAAAGTTACATTATTATTATCTATTTTAAGATAAGATTTCTTGCCAAGAATTAGTGATAAATTATCATCAATATGTCCTGCAGGAAAATTAGATATCACTGGGTAACTATAATCTTTAGTGTGTTCTAAAATAATCTCATGAGGAGTTTTACCAAATGGAATAACATTATCATTCATTTTAGTCATCGAACCAATTAGTAATGCCTTAAGATTACTTAATTTACCATTTCTCTTTAGAGAGATCATCATTCTATCAAGATGATATAGATACTCATCTAAATCTTCTAAAAACAATATTTTATTATCAGTATCTAAATCAGATGAAGATCCAATTAGACTATATAAAATAGATAGATTACCACCAATAACATCACCACTTATAGATAAACAAAAATCTAAGTTTAAATCTTTAAAGGCTAATATGTTGCTTTCTAAAAATAATTTATTTTTGAGAGAAAGAATTGCCTTTACAGTATTTTGCTTAAAGTTTACAGGCATTGTAGCGTGAAGTGAGGCAATGCCTAAGCTATTTAAGTGCGAGTGAAAAACTGTAATATCACTGTAACCAATAAACCATTTAGGATTATGAATTAAATTTGTAAAATTAATTTTATCTATAATTCTAACAGATCCATAGCCTCCTCGAGCAAATAAAATTGCTTTCACATTATTATCGTCAATCATAACTTGAAGATCTATTGCTCGATCAATATCATTGCCCGCAAATTGATTGTAGGAACTAAAAATATTATCCCCAAGTCTAATTTTTAAACCCCAACTTTTAAGAGTCTCAATGGATGACTGAAGTTCTTCTGCGCTAATCGCTCTTGCAGTAGAGACAATACCTATTAAGTCACCTTTTTTTAAGTTATCTGGAATAATCATTTGTGATACATTAAAACTTATATTTGCTAAAATATATATTTTATAACATTATATGTCTAAAAAAACCTTTACAGTTACTGCGGCTCTTCCTTATGCAAATGGACCACTTCATATTGGTCATATTGCTGGAGCTTACTTACCTGCAGATATTTTTGTGAGATATCAAAAATCTATTGAAAATGATGTTGCATTTATTTGCGGTTCTGATGAACATGGTGCCGCAATCACAATTCAAGCAAAAAAAAATAATGTAAAACCAAAAGATATAATAAATAAATATCATACACTAAATAAAGAATCATTTGAAAAGTTTGGTATTGATTTTAGCATCTATGATAGGACTTCTGACAAGCTACATCACGAAACAGCTAAAGAAACTTTTAATTTTCTTGAAAAGAAAAATATTTTCACCAAGAAAACTACTATGCAGTTTTATGACTTAAAGAATAATCAATTTTTAGCGGATAGATATATTATAGGTGAGTGTCCAAAATGCTCATCTGACGAAGCCTATGGAGATCAATGTGAAAAATGTGGATCTGCATTAAGCCCTAATGAGTTGATTGACCCAAAATCTACTTTAAGTGGAGAAAAACCTATTTTAAAGGAAACAACACATTGGTATCTACCAATGCAAAAACATGAAGATTGGCTTAAGGAATGGCTTTTATCTGGAGTTTTTGATAATACAAATCATCATGACCCTAAAAATTGGCGAAGTCAAGTTTTAGGGCAATGTAAATCTTGGATAGATGGAGGGCTTAAAGAAAGAGCTATGACAAGAGATCTAGATTGGGGAGTAAAGGTGCCTATTGAAAATGCTGACGGGAAGGTTTTATATGTATGGTTAGATGCTCCAATTGGTTATATTTCTGCAACAATTAAATGGGCTAAAGAAAATAATTTGAATTGGGAAAAATATTGGAAGAACAATGAAAGTAATCTAATTCATTTTATTGGAAAGGATAATATTGTTTTTCACTGTATTATATTTCCTATAATATTAAAGGAGTTGGGAAATTATAATCTACCCGTTAATGTTCCTGCAAATGAATTTCTTAACTTAGAAGGAAGAAAACTTTCAACATCAAAAAACTGGGCTATTTGGTTGCACGAATATTTAAATGAATTTAAAGACAAACAAGATGCTCTGCGCTATACGCTTTGTGCAACTGCTCCTGAGAATAAGGATACCGACTTTACATGGAAAGATTTTCAGGCTAGAAATAACAATGAGCTAGTTGCTATATTTGGTAATTTTGTAAATAGAGTTATTGTATTAACACATAAATATTATGGTGGAATAATTCCGAAGTATAGATTACTATCTGATTACGATGAAAATATTATTTCAGAAATTTCTAAATCTCCGTTTAAGATAAGTACTAATATCGAAAAATATAAATTTAGAGAAGCCTTAAATGAGGTTATTAACCTTGCACGAATAGGTAATAAATATTTAGCTGAAACTGAGCCCTGGAAACTTATAAAATCTGATGAAGAAAAAACAAAGGCTATTTTAAATACATCAATTCAAATAGTTGCGAATCTAGCCATACTATGTCAACCTTTTCTCCCCTTTACTTCAAAAAAACTTTTTAATATTCTAAACATCCCCTCTGAAAATTGGCATACTGCTGGTAAATGTTTTCTAGAACCTGGACATAAAATTAATGATGCAGTACATCTTTTTAACAAAATAGAGGATGAAGAGATTGAAAAGCAACTAAATAAACTCAAAAAAAATGATTAAACAAATATTTTTATCTTTATTCATGATAGTCAGTATTAGCCTTAGTGGCCAATGCTATGACAGATATCAAAATGAAATATTTAATAATGTTTCTGTAAATACAGTCAATTATTCAGATGTCTATAATGATAATTTCCATAAAATGGATATATATACATCCGATGATGATACGGCAACAAATAGACCTGTTATTATTTTTCATCATGGAGGATCTTACTATGGGGGAACTAAGCAAAACCCTGGAGCTGTTGATTTCTGTACAGCATTTGCAAGAAAAGGATATGTTGCAATCTCTTCAAATTATAGAATAGTTGCTCTACAAAATATTATTACCTTTTTAACTAGTAATTCCGTTCAATTTGAGACGGTTTTAAAAGCAACTGCTGATATGAAAGCTGCCATAAGATATGTAAAAAAAAATTATTCTACTGGAAACTCATTAGGAGTTGATTCGTCATCGGTATTTATTGGAGGGATTTCATCTGGAGGTATAACAGCAATTCACACTGCTTATATTGATAACATTAGTGATCTTCCCACTAGCCCAATTGATGTTCAAGCTATAGTCACCTCTCTTGGAGGGCTAGAAGGGGATGCAGGAAATAATGGATATAGTTCATCCGTTAAGGGGATAATAAATTTTGCTGGAGGCATAAATGATCTTAATTGGATTGATAGTAATGATGAACCTATTTTTACTGCTCAAGGCGTAGATGATGTTATAGTTAATTATAATTGCGGTCCAGGACTAGATAATCCAGCAGTTTTAAATCTTTGTGGGCTTAATCAAATGCATCCTTTGTGTGATAGTCTTGGGGTAATAAATCAATCACTTTCTTTTAACAATACAGATCATTATTGGGTCACTTCAGGAAATAATCCTGAATTTATTCAGGCTGTAAATCAAACAACTGACTTCCTTTACCCACTACTTTCATGTAACCAAACAACTAATAAACAGGATATTATAGCTGAAAAAGCAAAAGTAATTCACATAACTAATCTTTTAGGAAAAACTATAAGAAAATCTTTTAACACTCCCATGCTATATATATATGATAATGGAAAAGTTGAAAAAAAAGTAATCTTTAAATAATTTAAGATGTCAGAACAAGCAAATCATAATCCAAGATTTAAGAAAAAAAATTCATCAAATAATACTTTCCGAAAAAGACAAAATGCAAAAAAAGAAAGTGATGAAGGACTAACTCGTTTAAATAAACATGTAGCCAATGCTGGAATATGTTCTAGAAGAGAAGCGGATAAATTTATCGAAGCTGGTCTTGTAAGTGTTAATGGGAAAGTTATTACTTCAATGGGGTTCAAAGTAAACAAAACAGATATTGTTAAATTTAATAATTCGAAAATAAGGAGAGAGAAAGAGCAGTATGTTCTGCTTAATAAACCAAAAAACTACGTTACTAACACTAAAGATCCTGGTAAACTCAACTCAGTACAAAGATTGGTTGAAAGAATATGTAAAGAGCAACTTTTACCAGTGGGAAAACTTGATAGAATTAGTACTGGATTAATGCTTTTTACAAATGATAATGATCTATTAAAAAAATTATCTTCAAAGAACAAAAGAATTAAAATAATATATCAAGTTAGTCTTAATAAAAAGCTAGTATCATTAGATTTCAAAAAACTTCAGGATACAATAAGTGAAAAGAATAATCAGTCGCTAATTTCAAGCATAGCATATATGCAGGGAAAAGATAAAAATGAAATTGGAATGGAAGTTTTAAGTATTAAAAAAGAAGTAATTTACAAGACATTTGAAGATCTAGGTTATGAAATTGTTAAAGTTGATAGAGTATTTTATGCTGGCCTAACAAAGAAAAATTTATCCAGAAAAGAATGTAGATTTTTAACAGATGAAGAAATCACAATATTAAAACGTCTTTAGCGTATAAGTGAGTAGTAATTAAGTTTAAATATTAAATATAATTGAAAAGATTAATTAGAAATATATGCGTCTTAACAGTTTTTTTATTTGTTTTAGGCAGCATACTTATACCCAATTTATATGGTGATAGAATTATAGAAAATCTTCTTAAGAACATTACATCAAAACTAAAAACAAATATAGAATTTGAAAATGTAAATTTTTCAATTGTTGACCATTTCCCCTACGCATCAGTAACAGGGCAGGATATCATTATATTAGAGTCTAATAATTTCTCTTCCGATACATTATTATTTGCAGAAAATGCATTTGTAAAGTTTAGTCTTTTTGAAATATTTTCTGAAGATTTTAATTTGCCAAATATAAAAATTGAAAATGCAAAAGTTTTCATCAAATATAATTTAGCAAATGAAAAAAACTTTGACATATTAATAAAAAATACTGAACAACAGAAGAAGCTATTGTTAAATAATATTTCATTTCAGAATACTAGTTTAAATTATAATAATGAAAGAATTAATTTAAATTTTAATACAAAAATTGAGAGTATTAATTTAAAATTTCTTGAAGGCATAAATCAAAATATAAAATTAGATTTTAAATCTTTTGTTCACCACCTATCTTACAATAATCAAAAATATATTAAAAATAAAAACTTAATTTTTGATGGATCCTTAAGCTCAATGAACGAAATATTTGAGATACAAAGTTCTGCAATAAAATTAGAAGAACTGAAGTCAACTATAGAGCTAAAATTATTAAAAAATAATGATCTGAACTTTCAATTCAATAGTATAGATCAAAAGATTGAAGATGTTATAAATAACACACCTGATTTTCTAAAAGAAATATACTCATCATTTAATTCTAATGGAAAAGTGAGTTTTAGTGGAATAGTAAACAATAATCTTGAGTTAGGCAACCCTCATCTTGAATTAGATTATAAATTATATGAAGTAAACTTTAAAATGAAAAAAAATCCTTTCTTACTAAAAAATTTATCGGTTCAAGGAAAAATAAGTAATGGGAAAAATAATAATTTTGAAACTTCATCAGTAACTTTTAATAAGTTCAAATCATATACTAATGCAGGCAATATTTCTGGAGATTTTAAAGTATCTAATTTTAATAAATATAAGTTACTTGCTAATTTAAATTATGATCTAGATTTAGAAGAAACAAATTATTATAATCTTGAGAGTCCATTTTATGAAATGAAAGGGAGAGTAAATGGAAAGTTGGATTATAATGGAATAATATCTTTTGATGATAATGCTATTAAGAATATAATAGAGGCTGAAAAAAATGGAACTTATAGTATTAACAACTCTTCATTTTTTTATAAGAAAATATTAAATAAAATATTTGTTGACAGTACAGACGGATTAATTGTAAATAATAAATTAGAGTTAAATAAAAGCAATATAAAAATTGGGGAAAGTTCCTTAGTTTTTTCTGGAGAAATTATTAATTTATTTAAAAATATCTATTATGCAACACCAACCATTCAAATAAACGGTGGGTTAAAATCATCAAAAATAAACTTTAACGACATCATTAATAGTAGTGAAAACGATACTAACTCAGTGTTAAAGCTAGCTAATTATTTAGATGCGAATATTAATTTAGATGTAGAAAATTTCATTTATAATAAACTTATTGTAAAGAATATCACCGGATTAATATTATATAAAGATTTAGCTTTTAGCACAGAAAACTTTAGGGGAAATACTCTTACAGGAAATATTAGTATGAATGGTAAGTTTTATCAGAAAAAAGATAATTCCTTTAAGCTATCAATAAACTCAAAATTAGAAGAACTTAATATTAAAACTATGTTTTATTGCTTTGATAATTTTGATCAAGATTATATAAAATATGAAAACCTTAACGGGAAAATTAGCTCGCAGTTTATTTGCAATGCAGAACTAGATAACAAATTAAACTTTGTGCCAGAAATGTTTCAGCTAAGCTCTAAATTAACAATAAGCGATGGGGAGTTAATTAGTTTTCAACCAATGGAAAAACTTTCAAAATTTGTAAGTCTTGAAGATCTGAAACATATTAAATTTTCAACATTAAAAAATAATATTGAAATAAAAGATCAAATTATAAATATCCCAAGTATGGAAATTAAATCAAATGCGCTAAGTATTATAATATCTGGCTATCATAAGTTTAACCTTGAATATAATTACAAAATTAAAATGCTACTTGGGCAGATACTTTCAAAAACATTTAAAACGAATAATACAGATTATAAAAATAATGATGAGGTAATAACAAACATTCAAGTTCGAATGATAGGAGACGAAGATAATTTTGACATAAAGTTTGAAAAGTTAAAAATCAAAGAACACTTAAACAAAGGGATTAAGGAGGAGATTCAAACTATAAAGAAGATCATAAGAGAGGATATTGTAGAAAAAAAAGAGATGGAGGTTAAAGAGGATGAAATTGAAATAGAATGGGACGATAATTTTTAAAATAGTTACTTTTACTTTGAAACATGAATATTTATAATACAAAACAGAGATGGAAACTTTTTCTTGCAATGCTAGCAATTTGCATCAGTATTCTTTCCTTATTTGTGACAAATTATCTTGTTAATGAATTAAAAAAAGAAGAAAGAAAAAAAATTGAAATCTGGGCTGCAGCTACTAAACAACTAGTTAGTTCAAGTATGCAAATTGACTATTCACTGGCGCTAAAAGTAATTTCAGAAAATCAAAATATTCCTGTAATACTTGTTGATGAATGTGATAGTATTTTAGAGTCTAGAAATATTTTCTTCTATTCAGCCAAAGACAGTTTGTTATTAAATGAATACTATACTGAACTTTCAAGAGATTCACTAGCTATAAAAAATATATTAATCTTAAAAAAGGGTAAATCTAAAATAGATAACTACAATCATTTTTTAAGAGATAAACTCGCTAAAATAAAAGAGAGTGGTGAAAGTCCTATTGAAATATCTCTTTCTGGTGATAAACAATGGATATATTATGAGGATTCACCAATGCTAACAAATTTACGCTACTATCCTTTTTATCAACTTATATTAATATCTCTTTTTGTATTAATTGGGTACTTTATCTTTAGCTGGGCTAGAAAATCAGAGCAGAACCAAGTATGGGCAGGAATGGCTAAAGAAACAGCTCATCAAATTGCTACACCACTTTCATCATTAATGGCTTGGGTAGAGCTAATAAAAGATTCTGGGAATAACTCAAGCATGGTTATTGAAATGGAAAAAGATCTTCATAGACTTGAAACAATCACTGAAAGATTTTCAAAAATAGGATCTAAGCCTGAGATGAAAGAATATAATTTAAATGAAATAATTCAACAATCAATCTCATATCTTAAAAATAGACTTCCATATAAAACAACTTTTATATTTACTCAAAGCACTGAGGTTAATGTAATCAGCGCAAATAAAACTCTAATTGGATGGGTATTTGAAAATATATGTAAAAATGCTGCTGATGCGATGAAGGGAAAGGGAGAGATAGAAATTAAAATTACTGAAGAAAACTCTTTAGTTCAGATTGAAATAACAGATTCAGGTAAAGGAATTCCAAAAAATATTTTAAAAGATATTTTTAAACCTGGAGTAACAACTAAACAAAGAGGTTGGGGTTTAGGCTTATCTCTTTCTAAACGAATTATTGAAGACTATCATGGCGGGAAAATTTACGCTAGAAATGCTAAAAGGAGTAAAGGAGCGCAGTTTATAATTTTACTTGAAAAAAGTTTAAACACTACAACTACCTAAATTATTCTTATTCAAATAGTCCTGGTGATATTCTTCTGCCTTATAAAAGACATCTGCCTCGAGTATTGATGTAACTATTTTTTTATCTATATTTTTTTGATATTCATCTTTAGACTTTAAAGCTTGTTCTAACTGAATTTTTGAATGACAAAAAATAACAGAGCGATATTGAATTCCATTGTCACCATTCTGACTATCAACAGATGAGGGGTTGTGATTTGACCAGAAAAAAACTAAAAGCTCTAAAAAGGTAAGAATACTTGGGTCAAAATAAATTTCTACCACCTCAATATGATTAGTTTCTCCAGAGCAAACTGCTTCATATGTTGGGTTGGGAATATCTCCGCCCATATAACCTGATTTAACGTTATAAACTCCTTTAATTTCAGAAAATAACTTCTCAACTTTCCAAAAACATCCTGCTCCAAGTGTTACTTTTTCTATTCTATTTTTATTTATAAATTTTATACTTAAGGAATTAACACAATGTCGTGTATCTTTCATAGTTGCTTTTTCCCCATGAAATACATGACCTAAATGGCCATCGCATTTTGCACAACAGATTTCTACTCTTTTTCTCAACAGTGAGTTATCTTCGTACCTTACAATTGCATCAGTAATCTCATCATCAAAAGAGGGCCATCCACATCCAGAGTCAAATTTTGAATCAGATTCATATAAAAAGCTACCACAAGCTCTACAAGAAAAAACACCTTCTAAAGAATAATCATTATATTCTCCAGAGAATGGTCTCTCGGTTCCTTTATTTACAATAATTTCTTTTTCTTCATCAGACAAACCACTAAAAAAATCTTTTCCCATTTTATATTTCTATTTTAAAAACATGACAATCCTCAAATGAATAATGGATCTTAAAGTCATATAAATCACAAATTCTTTTTACAATTGACAGGCCAATTCCTAAGCTCTTTTTATTTTCTTGATCTCTATAAAATCTCTTGAATATATCAACACTATTATGTCTGATATTTTGTCCACTGTTCTTTAGAGTCAAAATATTATCTAGTAATTTTATCTCTAAGAAACCACCTTTAATATTATGAATAATAGAGTTTTTAATTAAATTTAAAAATAATGTATCTGATAAATACTTATTCATTTTTAATGATACATCATCACTTATATCTAAGCTAACATTTATCTTCTGTCGCTCAATTACACCAGTAAAAAAATTAATTTTTTCATGAATTACATCAGAAAGTTTAAATGATTCTTCTTCTGTATAAAAACGATTATCAATTTTAGTTAAGAAAATTAATGATTGATTGATTTTAGCAAGACGATTAATAGTTTTCATTATAATTCCAATATGTTCCATTTCAAGCTTATTTAAACGCTCAGATTGAAGAAGTTCTTCTGCTTTTGAACTAATTATGGCAAGAGGTGTTTGTAGCTCGTGAGAAACATTTTCTGTATATTCTTTCTGCTCATCAAAATCACTTTTAATTTTTTTAGACATTTCATTAAAAACATCATTTAGTTTTTTAATCTCTTCAACATCAGCGTCCTCCAGAGACAAGGAAGGAGACTTACCAACATCAAAATTTTCTAATTTATCTATTGTATTATAAAAAACTTTTAAAGTTCGTTTAACAGTCAGATGATTTACAAAAAAAATAATTAAGAAAAAAAGCATTGCTAAACCAACATTTAAAATAACAATTCTCCATACAAGTAGATCAGTCTGAGATTGTGATTGTAGGATTTCTATTTTATATATTTTGTGATTAAATACTTGAGAGAAAGTAATCTTTCTAAAAAGATTATATCTGCCAGATTCTATTAAAACAGTATCAGAAAAAAGGGTTGGTTCTAATCTTGGCGCTTTAAAAACGAATGTTTTTGCACCATTCATGATAGTAATATCATTGGCATAAGAAAGATCCATCATAAAAGAACTTTGCATGTCTAATAATCTATCTTTTAAATCTTCGGCAAGAATCACTCTAACAGAAAAATACATTAAGATACTGCCTAAGAAAAAGAATATCGCACTAGCAGAAATAAAACTTAGACCAGATTTAGTAGATAGCTTCATTTTTAATTACTGAATTTATAACCAACACCATAAACATTCTTAATATAATCTGAACATCCAGATTTTTCCAGTTTTTTCTTTAAATTCTTAATATGTGTGTAAACTAAATCATCAGAAAAACTGTAGTCATGATAATTAGAGGACATATACTCTCCTAAATTAGTTTTACTTAAAACTCTATTTTTATTAGTAATAAAATATAATAATAGATTAAACTCTGTATTTGTTAAATCAACTCTTTGTTCATTTACTAAAGTTAACATCTGATCAGGTATAATCTTTATATCACCAATTATTATCTCATTATCTCCTTCAAAATTTAATCTTCTTATCAAAGAATTGATTCTAGCATTTAATTCTGGCATAAAAAATGGTTTTGTCAAATAATCATCCGCACCTAAATCTAGTCCTTGAATTTTATTTGATAAGGCATCTTTGGCTGAAATTATAATCACACCTGTTGTTTTATCTTTATTCTTAATTTCCTTAATCAGTGAAAGACCGTCGCCATCTGGTAAGCCTAGGTCTAATAAAACTGCATGAAAATTATTTTTCTTCAATAATTCTCTTGCATTTTTTAATTTCTCTACATGAGTACACAAATAATTACTTTCTTTTAAATATTTAACTACGGACTTAGCTAACTCTAATTCGTCCTCAACTAAAAGTATTTTATTTTTATTATGCATTTTTTAACATATTCATTAGTAATGAAACTGTGATAAGAATAAATGATAATCCAAAATAAGTTAAATTCTTTTTAAATCTCTCTACTACAGACTTAATATTTTTTGTGTATAGCAAGCCCAGATGACCAAAAATGATAGCAAAAAGCATTAATATAGTATGCTCTATAGCCCAAAATCTATATGAAAAATATGCATCTGCATTTGACTGACTAATAAAATTTTCAAGCTTACTAATATGTAAAGCGTATAATAAAAGCCCTAATATTAATTCAACATATAAAAGAATGACTGCAAATTTTGGAATAAAAAAATCATAAAAATCAGAAAATTTAATTTTTTTATAAACTCCAAGAAAAGAACGCACAACTATAAAAAAAGCAACAAAAGAAACTGCAAAACTTAGGAAAATATGAGATATTAAAATAGTGTAATACATAATTATTACAAATTTAGACAAAAAAAAAGTGAATTATCTTCTAAATTAATTACAATGATTGTAATCTACAATAAGAACTTTATTTATCTCCATTTATATTTTAGATATCTAAAAAAACAAATCAAAATTTTTAATAAATCTATGTTTTTTTATGAATTTATCAAACATAAAATAAAATAAATTTTGAAAATTATTATTTTTTTTTTACTACATAACGCTCTATTATATTAAAAAACAATTACTTAGTTTTTATTTTTATCCAATCTTAATAAGTTTATTATTCTTATTAAGATTTATTTTAAATAACAAATAATCTTTTATATTTGTCAAAATTTATAATATAAAAAACTGTGAAAAAAAGAAATCTTATTAAAGAGATTCTATTATCGTCATTAATAATATTATCCTCTTGCGGAACAGATACAGATCCACAACCTTTACCAACCACTAATTCTCCAGATACTTATGAATTCTTAAGAGAGGGAGCAACGACAGTAAGTTATTCTGGGCAAACTGCAAGACTATTGATGGCTGGAGAACTTTATAATGCGTTAAAAGACCCCTCAAAAACTGAAACAGAACTTCTTGGGATGTTTAATGACGGAACAGGTTTTGGTGTAGTTACTTTCAACGGAGCTGATTACGATCTTGATGCTTCAGGTAAAAAGTTAGGAAACAAAACAGCTGCTTATGGTTCATCAACTGTAAAACCAATGTTTGATGCAATGATAGCAGAGGCAGCAAATGTTGTTTTCCCAGCATGGAATAACGGGGATTTAGCTTCCGCAGGTGTTGCAGGATATCACCAAGGTGCTGGTGGACGAGAAGTCTATGTTAATTCTAAAGGATTAGAAATTGTTCAAGGTTTTACAAAAGGATTAATAGGTGGGTTATGTGTTGATCAAATAGTAAACGGATATCTAAGCGAATCAAAACTAAACTCAGGTGCAAATGACCCTGCAGGTTTATTAGCTGGTGAGTATACTGACATGGAGCATTACTGGGACGAAGGTTTTGGATATCTATTTGGAAGAGAATTAGACAAAGAAAACCCTACATACTCTGGCAATGGGTCTGTATTATTAAACAAATATGCAGGTAAGGTTAATACTTCTGGAGATGTTGACATGAACACTGTTTACGATGCTTTCAAGTTAGGAAGAGCTGCAATTGTAAATATAGATTATGAAACTAGAGATGCTCAAGCTGCAATTATTAAAGAACATCTTTCTAAAATTCTTGGAGTTAAAGCTTCTGATTACTTAAGGGATGGTGCTGCTGACCTATCAAATCTAACCCCTGATATGGCAGATTTCTTCCATGCTGTTTCTGAGGGATATGGATTTATACTAAGTCTTCAATTTGCTTTAGATGGTGATGGTAACTACATTTTCACAAATGCTCAAGTTAATGCAATGCTTGATACATTAATCGCTGGTAATGGACTTTGGGATGTTGATGCTGCTACATTAACTCAAATGGCAGATGATATTGATGTTGCATTTGGTCTGTAATTTATAGATTAATTAAATTAAAAAAACTCAGTGGAATTTATTTTCCACTGAGTTTTTAAAATAAAATATGATAAAAAAAGTAATAACTCTTTTCACAGTAGCTACTATGTTTTTTTCCTGTGGAAGCGGAAAAGAATCTTTAAATGATTATAATGATGGGTTCAATAGAGCAAGTCTTCTACAGAATATTGCTGATAATATAATTTTACCATCATATAACAATTTAAATCAAAAACTTGAAGCACTTGAAGTTTCAACAAATAATTTTACAAATTTTGCCAATCAAAATAATCTTGAACAATTAAGATTAGATTGGTTAAATGCGTATTTATCATGGCAAAATGTTGAGATGTTTGACATTGGGATGGCAGAAGAAATTGATTTTAGAAGAAAAATGAATGCATATCCATGTAATGTAACAAGAATCAGCCTTAATATTTCATCAGAGGATTATGACTTAAACAGTTCTAATCACTACTCAGCTCAAGGTTTTCCAACATTGGATTATTTACTTAATGGCTTTACTGACCCTATTCAAGTTTATAATGGACCTGAAAGCTCAAAGCATTTAAACTATCTCAACAATCTAGTACAAGATATGCTTACAAATACTAACAATATTATTAACGAATGGAATAGTAATAGAGAACCTTTCATTACTTCAACTGAAAACACAGCAACTTCAAGCCTAAACAAACTTACTAATGACTTTATTTTCTATTATGAAAAAGGTTTTAGAGCTAATAAAATAGGCATACCTGCAGGAGTATTTTCAGGATCTCCCCTTCCTCAAAATATCGAAGCATATTACCATAACTTAAACAATAATAA
>Ga0209830_10000387_pt1 | contig 46813 bp, 43 predicted proteins | sample ArcticOcean_MG_C_12_FD_187439 | JGI IMG/M metagenome (GOLD analysis project Ga0209830, IMG submission 187439) | Marine microbial communities from western Arctic Ocean - ArcticOcean_MG_CB8_130 (SPAdes) (version 2) | ecosystem: Environmental > Aquatic > Marine > Oceanic | place: Arctic Ocean...
CCAAGTCCCCTTAAAACCGATTTTAAGACGTTTTTGGAAGAACCCTTTGAAAAATTCGTGGAATTGATTCTCAAATTTCCCTAAAAAAAATCTTATCAAAATAAATTAAATGATTTATATCGAAAAGAAAACAGATTTGATTTACCCATATCTAATGAAAAAATATATAAAAATTTTGACTTTTATTTCGGGGATGAGTATTTATCCTATCGTGATAGGGTCTTTCTTTTTATGTCTAAACAGAAAAAGAAAGTAGCAAAAAACTTAAAAAAAAATATGTTACAGTTAAATTCTGTTCTATATTAAAAAATAAAAAAACTATATGAAATACAATGAACATTTTAATAAAGAACTTCAAAAAAATTTAGGCAAATCTTCTAGTTTTTTAAAAAAAGATAATAAACGAAAAATCTTTTTTCAAAATAAACTAGATGATTTATATCGAAAAGAAAATAAATATGATTTACCCACATTTAATGAAAAAATGGATAAAAATTTCGATTTTTATTTCGGAGATACCTATTTAGCTTATCGTGATAGGGTCTTTCTTTTTATGTCTAAACAGAAAAAAAAAGATAAACGAACGAATAAGATTATTGGAAAAACCCAATTGAAATCTGTTTTTGATTCAATCATTCTTGTGTGGTTTAAGGACAAATCAATTAGTAAAAAAAATTTTAATAACTTAAATAATTTAGATACTTTTAATAAAAATATTTTTAATATTTTTAGTTCTAAGGATTTTTTTCACTCTTTGATTAGAATAGCTCTTAGACAAAGAACGGAGAGTCTGACAGGAAGAAATATTAAAAAAACAACGTCAATTAGAGACAATATCGATTATTTGTTACTTGTTGAACAATTTAAAAAAAGTAGTAAAGAAAAGGAGTACAGTACAGACTTTTTTATTTATGAAAATTTTTTTAGAGCAGCTGTTTTTGAGCTGTTATTAACTCGTATAATGTATTTTTCTCTAAAAAGTATAACAAAAAATAACGGGGAGGGCCCTATTTTAAAAAAATGGGAGTTATTGGTAGGTCAGACGATAAAAAAATTTAGATACACTCAAGGCAGGTGAGATAAGAAAAACCCTTTTTATAAAATCGTTAACACAAACCATATGTTAGTCGATGAAATACTTGAGAATTTAAATGAGTGTCTATTTTTAAAACACAAAATAGATAATCGTCATTCTACACAAAAGTTTAAATACCGTACGTTATTGTTTTTCCCGACACAGATTCTTAAACTAACTTTAAAAAATAATCATTTACCGTATATCACGGAACCTAAAAAGTACGTATTTGGGCAAATTTGTGAGAACAATCCTGTCAGTCACAAAACTCACATCATATCGGACGGTACTGAGTTGTCAGAGCGTACTTTAAAATCATTGAATATCTCTCAATCAAAGAAATTTAAAATAAGTGAAACGGCCATAGATGTTTTTAATGATTTATCCAATTTATCATTAGAAGATAGCTATTTGATTCAGAATAAAGTAGCTTTTAACGTAATTGATGATTACACTGAGGATAGTATCCTACATCGAAAGAGGGACGAGTTTTTTAATGTTTTAGGAGTAGCTCCTATATTACTTAACTTCCCTATTTTTTTCCCTAATTATTTAGATTTTCGTGGACGTTTAATGCAGTCCACTTTTTTATTCTCTAAAACAACTGGTGATTATAAATACTTAGTCACTGAGTTTAAAAATAAAACCCTTACATTAAGAGGGTTTTATAGGATGCTGGAATCCTACTATCAAGGAGGAGACAGGAGTTATTTAGAAAAATTCCTTTTAAAATATGAGCTGCCTGGAACTGGTAGGTGTTTTAAAAGGATGCAGAATATGGCTACATTTTTTAAGGAGAATAAGTACCCAGTTTTATTTTCTGATAGGGTAGTTTACTATAGTATTTTGGAACGAGAAATTCAAAAGTCTATTTTAAATGGGTTTAGGACGGATTTTATGTTGGAAATTGACCAAAAATCAAGTTCCAGTGTTTTTCTTTCTTTATTTTGCGAAAATAAAGAATTAGCAAGATCTTCAAACTTGTACGGGTCAGCTGGAGATTTTTATGATCAAATTCGAAGAAATGCCTTAGAGTTTATGTTGTTAAATAATAGGAAAGATTCTTCCGGAGTCTATTTCAGTAGTAAAGTAATACGTTTTTTAGTAAAAGATAAAAACCCATTAAAGCAAATAACGTTAGCTTATTTATATACTCAACGCCCTTTTCAACGATTTCTTGATCTTAAAAAGCGAGGAGAGAGTTTAGGTCTTAAGTTATCACCTGAAGAAGAAGATGCCTTATATAATTTCTCTTTTGGTTTCGAAAAGATAATTCGCATGTCTTACGAGGATTTACCGCGACAAATCAAATTGATTATCAAATGGTATGAGACGACTTCGAAGTTAACCAAAGACATAACTTTGAGAACTATTGACGGTTCTAGCTTTCGTTATCGTTATGCCTATATTAAAAAGATAAGTACGAAGAGGTGGTCTATTACTTCAAATACCAGGAAATCTTTTAGCTATAATCTCTATGATGATCGAGCAAATAATAGAAAAGGGAGAGTATCATTTTTAGCTAATATCATTCAGTCTATAGAGGCAGGGTTTATACGTATTTTAATAGCCGATATGTCTGAATTGCATAACTATAAAATACAAACTTTACATGATTCGATATCGGTACATCCTAATAAATTGGATGATGTTTGGGATTGTATTTATTATATTTACGTAAATGATACCTTCAGAAATTTAGCTGAAAAAACAGTTTTTCAGCCATGAGAGAATAGTATACCACTTGCTGAAAAAAATTCAAGTACATATAGAAGGGCCTATCAAATTAAAAAAGAGTTTAACTCTTTAAAGTCTGTGCGTTTCCGTGATAGGAAAAACAGTTTTAAGCCCGAAAATATGTATCCTTTGAAGTAAGTAGTTGTAAGTTAACTTACATCTGTAGTATTTACTATTTTTAAATTACTTAATTAAGTAAAGTAAATTCTTTATTTTAAAGGTATATAAGGTAATTAGCTCAACGGTAGAGCGTCTCGCTTACAACGAGAAAGTTGGCGGTTCAAATCCGTTATTACCTAATAACGTAGCTTATATCCCGAACTCATACCGAACTCGATTGTAATTTTACATTATTACCTTAAATACTCAGAAAAAGGGGAATCAAGGAAAGTTTTCATTAAATTACTTTGTAATTGACGTTGTAGCCAAAGTGGTGGAATTGGTAGACACGCTGGGTTTAGGTTTCAGTTCTTTTAGATTAGGGGTTCAAGTCCCCTCTTTGGTAAATAATTTGCAGATATGAATTAACGGTAAATTATTTGCCTTCCAAGCAAAATATAGGAGTTCGATTCTCCTTATCTGCAAAAAAAATTAAAATTAATTTTTTAAATTATATTAGTATTCTCATGGTTTATATTTTTGGAACAAAAATGCCTAAAAAACTCAAAATACAAAATGCTTTAACTAAAATTTTTGGTTTGGGGTATAATCAATCAAAATTTATAGTAAATAATTTAGGTATTACCTCTAAAGGATTTATTTATGATTTAACTAAACATCAAAAATTTAAACTACTACATTTACTAGAAACTTCTAATATTTTATTAAAATTAGATTTGAAACGTCAAAGAATGAATTGCTTAAATAAGCTAATTAAAATTAAGTCTTACAAAGGAGCCAGATTATTATTAGGATTACCTCTAAGAGGGCAACGTACTCATACTAATAGAAAAACTTCAAAAAAAATATTAAATAATTTTAGGGATAACAGAACCAGGTAAAAAAAATATTAAATAATTTCAGGGACAATTTATCAATTAATTTAAAAATTAAAAATGTATCGTATTAGACTAAATCAAAATTATATAGTTTCTCTTGTTAATAGTCATGTTGTTGACTACCCTTCTCCAATAAATTTAACTTATGCATGGAGTTTTGGATCAACTGCAGGAATCTGTTTAGTTATTCAAATTTTAACGGGAATTTTTTTAGCTATGCATTATACACCACATGTAGAATTAGCTTTTAGTAGTGTTGAGCATATTATGCGAGATGTTAATAATGGTTGATTTATTAGGTATACGCATGCTAACGGAGCTTCTTTATTTTTCATAGTAGTTTATTCTCATATTTTTAGAGGATTGTACTATGGTTCTTATATGTACCCTAGAGAGCATTTATGATGTTCCGGAGTTATAATTTTTATTTTGATGATGGCTACCGCTTTTATGGGTTATGTGCTACCTTGAGGACAAATGAGTTTTTGAGGTGCTACTGTTATCACAAATTTATTTTCGGCTATTCCTTTTGTAGGAGCTTCTATCGTCGAATGATTATGGGGAGGGTTTTCTATTGGTAATGCTACTTTAAATAGATTTTTTAGTTTACATTTTCTAGTACCTTTTTTAATTGCAGGTGTCACTTTAGTTCATTTAGCTTTATTACATGAGCATGGTTCTAATAATCCTTTAGGGGTTGAAAGTTCTGTAGATAAAATTTCTTTTTACCCTTATTATTACGTTAAAGATCTTTTAGCTTTTTTTGGGTTAATTTATTTTTTAACTTTTTTAGTTTTTTATTTTCCTAATTTATTAGGTCACCCTGACAACTATATACCTGCTAATCCTATGTCTACTCCAGCGCATATTGTTCCTGAATGGTATTTCTTACCTTTTTATGCTATATTACGTTCAATCCCTGATAAACTTGGAGGAGTAGCAGCTATGGGTGGGGCTTTAGTTATTTTATTAACTATCCCTTTCACTAATACCTCTGAAATAAGAAGTACTCAATTTAGGCCTTTATTCAAATTTTTTTTTTGGTTACTTGTTATTGATTTTGTTATTTTAGGGTGGTTAGGTCAAAAACCTGTTATTAGGCCTTATATATTTTCTGGCCAGGTAGCTACTGTATTTTATTTTTTATTTTTTTGCGTTATACTACCTTTCTCTGGTATTGTGGAGTCTTATTTAATGCAAATTAAGATTTTTAAGTAATATAAAATCCAGTACGGCAAAAAAATTATCATTAAAAAAATTATGAGTGCAGGTTCAATTTATGCCTGATGTTCTAGATGATTATTTTCTACTAATCATAAAGATATAGGTACATTGTACTTACTTTTTGGAGCTCTTTCTGGTGTTGCTGGTACTACTTTATCAGTATTAATTAGAATGGAACTTGCTCAACCTGGTAGTCAAATTCTTGCAGGTAATAGTCAACTGTATAATGTTATAGTTACGGGCCATGCGTTCGTGATGATATTTTTTATGGTAATGCCTACTTTAATTGGTGGGTTTGGTAATTGATTAGTTCCTTTAATGATAGGAGCTCCAGATATGGCTTTTCCTAGAATGAATAATATCAGTTTCTGATTATTACCTCCATCTTTGATTTTGTTATTAAGTTCTACTTTAGTAGAATCTGGTGCAGGTACTGGTTGAACTGTATATCCTCCACTTTCTAGTGTTCAAGCACATTCAGGTCCTTCCGTTGATTTAGCTATTTTTAGTTTACATTTATCGGGTGCTTCTTCTATTTTAGGTGCTATAAATTTTATATCAACTATTTTTAATATGCGAGCTCCTGGGTTAACCATGAGTAGGTTACCTTTATTTGTTTGAGCGGTATTAATTACTGCATTTTTATTGCTTTTATCGCTACCGGTGCTTGCTGGTGCGATTACGATGCTGTTGACTGATCGTAATTTTAATACGACTTTTTTCGATCCTGCAGGTGGAGGTGACCCTGTTCTCTACCAACATCTCTTCTGATTTTTTGGGCACGGGCGGGATAACGCTCTAAATTCCTTCGCTATCGGTATACAGCCGTGCGAATATCTAAGCAAATGAGAGTAGTATCTATGTTAAATTTTATACATATGATAGTATTATTGGGAGTTGAATATACATGAACGGTGTGCAAAATCCCATATTTTTTGCACTTTAGGTTAGACCTACGTAATAGGAGAGGTAAAGAGGGATCGCCTGTGCCGGCGATTCCGCTGTATTCGAAACCTCGCAGATGACATGCATGACACGTAGCGGACCACGCAAGAACCAATAATATTTCAGAAGACTACAGATTTAGAGAAAGTGTCCCCTTAAACTTTATAGGACCCCAGGGTGGTTCCTGGTACCTTTCTCGTTGAAGAACGAGACATTCCTTGTGCAACTGGAATAGTCCTTTTAGACTGTCTCCTAGCATAGGTGTGATAGGTTTAAGTGAGATGGCGGCAAACCGTGAAAACGGGTACATCGTCACAAGAAAATACTGCACGAATAGAAGTAGCAGTCAAGGAAACCAGAAGTTCCATGATCAGAATCCTACGATTATGGATCCGCTTCTAGTGGAGATCGAGAGTGAGGCTAAACGCCTTACTCCACTTCTACGGAAATGTATGGACGATAAGCACTGACCGATGCTTCTTCATAGTAAGGCTCTTATCGAGCTTAAAACGAAGAAACAAATGTGGTTATGTCTAGCAGCAGGTAAATATGGAATACGTTCGATTCAAGTTGAAACAAAGTTCGCCGAATGACTGTCTAGTCTTGACATGCGGATCTCAGCGGTGGAGACAGTATACCGAAGTCGGGGGAATCGTTCCTCTGGAGTCGATGGTGTTGTCCTTACCAGAGAAAACCTACTCAGTCAGGTAGACGCTCTGCGTTTCAAACAATTATTCAGATATAGGGCTTCTCCCATACGACGGGTTTTTATACCTAAGTCTGGAAAGACTGAACTAAGGCCCCTTGGTATCCCCACAATTAGTGACAGGTGTATGCAAACTTTGTTTGTACTACTCCTTGACCCAATTGTGGAGGCTGCGTCAGATGATTTTAGTTATGGTTTCCGTAAAGGAAGAAACGCCCATCAGGCGATAGGTGATCTCTCAAATCACTTACGGGTTAAACCACAACTAAAAAGGCCGAAAACGGTCAGTAGACGTTATTTTAGTCACTCTAAGTACGTCTATAGCCTTGACATCAAGGGCTTTTTTAACAACGTGTCTCATGACTGGCTTGTTGAGAATGTTCCTATACCTTCTCGTTTCCGGAAGGTCTGGAGTCAATGGCTTACGAGTGAAGTTCACTATCAAGGTGATATTTCGCAAGTTCTTTCGGGTTTCCCACAAGGGAGCGTGATTGGCCCAACCCTCTCAAATTTTACTCTTAATGGTTTTGACGATTTATGTCAACCTACGCAGAAGACTGCATTTGACCCTGAGAAGTCAAAATTCCTTGCGGAACACTATGGTGAGTATTACAAGGAAGGACAGAGCGCAGTTCGGAAATCGTTGGTACAGCGGGCATTTCGTTACGCAGATGACATTGTTGTTGTCTCTAACGATGAGTCGCAGTTGTCTTTGCTGAAGACACGGATTGATACTTTCCTCGCCATTCGTGGTTTGGAAATCAACCCGGCAAAAAGTTTCATGATAAAATGAGAGCATAATCAGAAATTTGACTTTCTTGGTTTTACTTTTCATTATATCTTGAATCCAGTCCAATCAAAAATTACAGAGCAACGTACTGCAAGTCGCGAATTTCTTCTGAGAGGTGGGCTTTATGTCTACCCTTCTGATTTAAGTGTGTCCCTATTTAAACATAAGATTAAATCTGTCATCACTTCAAACCTGAATTCTTCACCCTTTGTCATGGTAAAAGCACTTAACCCGATTATTCGAGGTTGAGGAAACTACTTTGGCTTAGGAACTCTACGGGTATTCTCTAGACTTGATCATTTTATTTACTACCGATTGTGACGGTATCTACGAAGGAAATTTAAGAAGGTGACTACGGGTCGTTTAGTTGAAAGGTTCTTTCAAGGGATACCAACTCCTTCTGGAAGGCTCTGGCAATTTCACGGCACTCATACAAACCAGACCGTTGCTGCAAAGCTTCGGAAAGGGGAGGTGCAGTGGTTACTCTTATTGTGTAAGTTAAACACGCCTGTGCCTGTGCACACGCTCAAAACGAACAAGGCTCTTCGTAGCACTTCCAAATATATTGATAGCTCAAGTCATGTGAGATGGTACGAACTCATGGTGGCCTGCCGTTCTAAAACGGCTGATACATCTAATAATTGAACTGAATTGTATAAACGGCAGAAAGGTCTTTGCCTGGTATGCAATACCTCGTTGGGGTATCTTTTAGAAGATAACCTTGAAATCCACCATGTGGATAGTATTGCTAACGCGGCCAAAACCAATCCGGTTAATCACCGGGTTAACCGGCTCGGTAAGCTTATGCTTGTGCATAAGACTTGTCATAAAGGATTTCACCGATAAGTATTTTATTTTCTTGAAGAGCTGTATGCGCTGAGAGGTGCTTGTACAGTTCTGTGCGGGGCTATTGGGGTGACTCAATATTCTATCGCGATCCAGAAGTATATATATTGATTTTGCCAGGATTTGGTATAGTAAGTCATATTGTTTCAAATTTTTCTAATAAACCCGTATTTGGTACTATAGGGATGATTTACGCTATGTTATCTATTGGTATTTTAGGTTTCATAGTTTGAGCGCATCACATGTATACCGTAGGTTTAGATATCGATACTCGAGCTTATTTTACTTCTGCTACTATGATTATCGCAGTTCCTACAGGAATAAAAATTTTTTCTTGGATTGCTACTATGTGAGGAGGCTCTATTGATTTAAGAACACCTATGCTATTTGCAATAGGATTCATCTTTTTATTTACTATAGGTGGGTTAACTGGTGTTATTTTAGCAAATAGTGGTCTTGATATCAGTCTTCATGATACGTATTACATTGTCGCTCATTTTCATTACGGTGCGCCGTTTAATACTGTTTTTTCGTCCGTCTCAGCAACGCCTGAGACTTGCATTGTCTATCTAAATTCAATGAATTTTGCAATAAAGTATAGCACTAACCTGAGAGGGCTAACCTCAAAAGGGAACACAGCATGTGCTAAAAGGGGTGTTGAAGTCGAAAGGCTAAGAGCACACTCCGAACTAATGGTTAACACGGGTAGGTTAACGAATCCCTTTAACTCCAAGGCAGAGTCTGAAGTCTCTACATCTTTAAGTGTTAGAAATTACGTAGTCTTTCTTTCACAGGATAAACTTAAAGAGCCAACTGTAAGTAACTTAATGGAGGGGAGCCCTAAACTAACCACAAGACGAAAACAAGTAGAACTCGGGATGACCCGAAAGCCGAAAGGCTGGGGGTCACGGAGGGCTCATAGTACCGGAAATTCATCTACCGGGAAGGGGCCTAGCCAAATTAGACTAGATGACAATTTGCTTTCGGGTATCTACGAATCTAGTCATTTAAAAATACTAAAATCACGCATTGAAGGTAAAAAGAAAGCTTCTAATTTAAGTAGAATACTGTCGGATCCAAATTTCCTAATTGCCGCCTGGGTAAGAATTCGGTCAAAGAGAGGAAGTGTAACACCGGCACTAACCGCTATTAGCTTGGATGGAATAGATTTAAACTGGTTTATAATTACCGCGAACCAAATACGGAACGGGATAATTAAATTTTCGCCTTCAGGGAGAAAATATATACCAAAACCTGATGGAAAGAAAAGGCCTTTAACTATACCTTCGCCTAGAGATAAAATTGTTCAAGAAGCAATGCGGTCTTTACTGGCTGTACTTTTCGAAAATGATTTTAGTAATAACGCACACGGTTGGGTGACGGGCCGAAGCTGCCACACGGCCTTAAATCAAATAAAAATGGACTTTGCTCAAGATAACTGGTATGTGGAAGGGGATATAAAACAGCAATTTCTATCTTTGGACCATACTATTTTAATAAAACTACTCGAAACGAGAATTGAAGACCAAGCATTTATCGATCTAGTTTATAAATATTTAAAGGTAGGCTATGGGACTTCACCTAAACACATTGAACCCATGAAAATGGGGACGATGCAAGGTGGAACCTTGTCGTCTATTTTAGCAAACATTTACATGATGCCGTTCGACGATTGGATTGAGGAAACTTTAATTAAAAAATACACCAAAGGAAAACGGAAAAGAGCCAATCCGGCTTATTCAAAAATGATTAGAGGTGGTAAAGTTACTGACCACTCTATACTGAGTTTGATGGCTAACGACCAAAACTTTATTCGATTACACTATGTACGTTACGCAGACGATTTCCTATTAGGGCTGAACGGTCCGAAAGAGTTTTGCAAACAAATTGTTCTCGAATGCAAAAACTTTCTATTCGAAAATTTGAAACTAATTCTAAACGTAGAAAAAACGAAAGTAACGCATAGCCAAACGGATTCAGCAATGTTTCTTGGACATCGTATTCATAAAACTAAACTTAGCAAAAACAAAATCGCAAGGAATGCAAAAGGACAAGTGACCCCTAGAGTAACAAACACCATACTAGACGCACCTATTGATAAAATAGTTGAAAATTTGAAACTCAAAGGCTATGCAAAATCCAACGGCAACCCGACCAGAAATGGAAGGTTTATAAATCATACATTACACGAAATGATAAGCCACTATAAATCCGTAGAGCAAGGGATCTTACAATTTTATTGTCTAGCTAACAATTATGGTAGAGTTTCGGCAAGAGTGCATTACATTTTAAAGTATTCTTGTGCTCTTACAATTGCCTCCAAGATGAAACTAAAAACCTTAAGGAGGGTATTTAATAAATACGGCCGTGATATAAGTATAAAGAATGAAAAAGGAGAAGTAATTATAAATTACCCCGTAGTAGACTACAAACGACCCAAAGGAAAGCCCAAAATTGCGAATTTTAATTTCACTTCTGTCAGAGATCTAGTAACAATAGTAGATGAGAGAATGAAACGCGGTAGAAGCGATCTAAAAGGTTTACGCATTCTATGCGGCAGCCTGGAGAAAATTGAAGTTCACCACGTCCAGAAGCTTAGTAAAGGTCCTAAGCGAAAAGACTACTTGTCAACAATAAATGCAAGAATGAACCGAAAACAAATACCTATCTGCCAGAAGTGTCATATCAAAATTCATAAAGGCACTTACGATGGGAAATCATTACGAAAACCTAACTAATTCTTGTTTTAAAAATTAATTTGGGTGAAAGCCTCGTGCTGGGAAACTAGCACGCGGGGTTTGGGGTCGAGTAATTGGTATGTAAAAGGACTGGTTACTTAGGCCACTGCTTTCAATGGGAGCTGTTTTTTCTATGCTGGGAGGTATTTACTATTGGTTTAGTAAAATAACAGGAGTAGAGTATCCAGAAATATTAGGACAAATTCATTTTTGAATATTTTTTGTTGGAGTTAATTTAACGTTTTTTCCTATGCATTTCTTAGGGTTAGCTGGAATGCCTCGTCGAGTTCCTGATTACCCTGATGCTTTTAGTGGATTTAATGCTTTAGCTTCTTTTGGATCTTATTTATCTGCATTGTCTGGTTTATTATTTTTTTATATAGTTTACGTGTCTTTAGTTTATGGTAAACCTATAAAATCTAATAAGTTGTGAACTGTTTAATAAAGATAGTTAATTAATTCTTAAAATCTAAATTCAAAGTTAGTTAAAATAGTTTTATCTTTTTAAACATTTTTAGCTCAGCCTGGATAGAGCATCAGCCTTCTAAGCTGTTCGTCATAGGTTCAAATCCTATAAAATGTGAAAATATACAAGTTTACGATATAAAAGTAAATCAAGTATGATTTTTGTTAAGCTTTTAAGCTTAAACGTTAAAAAATAAAAAAATCTATGTTAATCGTTGTTTTAAATTTATTATTAAAAATTTTAGGAATAGTTATTCCTTTATTAATCTCTGTAGCTTATTTTACGTTGGTAGAAAGGAAACTTATGGCTTCGATTCAAAGAAGAAAAGGTCCTAATGTAATTGGTTACTTAGGATTACTTCAACCGTTAGCTGATGGTTTAAAATTATTTGTAAAAGAAACTATTTTACCCAGCAATGCGAATTTAGGGGTTTTTATATTAGCCCCGATGTTAACGTTTATTTTAAGTTTAATGGGTTGAGCCGTAATACCCTTTTCTGAGGGTGTCGTTATTTCAGATTCAAACGTGGGTATTCTTTATTTATTTGCAGTTTCGTCTTTAGGTGTTTATGGTATAATAACTGCAGGTTGGTCTAGTAATTCTAAATACCCGTTTTTAGGGGCTCTTAGATCAGCAGCTCAAATGGTTTCATACGAAGTTTCTATAGGGTTTATTATTATCACAGCAGTCGTTTGCTCTGGATCTTTTAATTTGAGTGAAATTATTTTATCTCAAACTAGTGTATGGTTTATTGTACCTTTATTACCTATGTTTATAATGTTTTCTATTTCAGCATTGGCTGAAACCAACAGGCATCCTTTTGATTTGCCAGAAGCCGAAGCTGAGTTAGTTTCCGGGTATAACGTTGAATATTCTAGTATGGGGTTTGCTTTATTTTTTTTAGGAGAGTACGCTAATATGTTATTAATGAGTGCTTTAACAGCTATTCTATTTTTAGGTGGGTGATTACCTTTATTTAACGCCTATCCTTTCACATTTTTACCAGGTTCTTTATGGTTTAGCTTAAAAATTTGTATTGGTGTTATCTTTTTTATTGTAACCAGAGCAGCTTTACCGAGATTTAGATATGACCAGTTAATGTCCTTAGGGTGAAAATGCTTTTTACCTTTATCACTAGGTTGACTTTTTTTAACAGTATCAGTTTTAATCAGTTTTAATTGGTTACCTCATTAAAATAAAAGTATTGAACGTTTTAAGTTAAGGCTCATTTGGTGGAATTGGTAGACACGTTAGACTTAAAATCTAATTCTGTATTGGAGTATCGGTTCAAGTCCGATAATGAGTATTTTACGTAAAGTTAATACACATAAATTTATATAAATATGCCTACTATTAATCAACTTTATCAATTTACAAGAAAACTTAAGAATAAAACAAATAAAACCCCTGCTTTAGATAAATGTCCTCAAAAAAAAGGTATTTGTGTAAAAGTTTTTTCTAGAACACCTAAAAAACCTAATTCTGCTATTAGAAAAGTCGCTAAAGTTAGGCTAAGTAATAATGCAAAAGTTACGGCGTATATTCCCGGAGAAAATCATAATTTACAGGAATATTCTACGGTTTTACTTAGAGGTGGTCGAGTAAAAGATTTACCTGGAGTCAAGTACCATTTGGTTAGGGGTAAACTAGATTTCAACGGAGTAAAAGACAGGCAAACATCTAGATCTAAATACGGGAAAAAAAAATAAATAGTTATGTATTCTCATAAATATCATTTAAACTTATATGAAAATTTTTTTCAGTCTGAGTTAGGAAAAAAATTTGTTAATTTACTAATGGTTAATGGAAAAAAAAATATTGCTAAAAAAATATTACTAATTTGTTTACTTTTAATCAAAAATTCTGAAAAAGGAGATCCTGTTGATATTTTAAAAAATGCTATAAAAAACACAACTCCTGGAGTAGAAGTTCGTACTATCGTCATTAGAAGAACTAAATTTCAAATACCTATTCCTTTAAAAAAAGAAAGAAGATTGGCTTTAGCAATCAAATGAATTATTAACACTGCAAAAAATAAAAATAAAAAAGTTCCTATTTATACTAAATTAAAAGAAGAAATTTTATTAGCACATATCAAACAAGGAGTAAGTTTCAAAAAAAAAAAAACCATTCATCATCTAGCAAATTCTAACAGAGCTTTTTCACATTATAGATGATTTTAAAAAATAGTTACATTTAGTATGATTATTAATTTAATAAATTATTTAGCAGTTAACACGTTACTTTTTACTATAGGTGTTATAGGATTAGTTTTAAATAGAAAAAACATTTTAATTGTGTTAATGTCTATCGAACTTATTCTACTATCTATTAATATGAATTTTATAGTTTTTTCCATTTTTATCGATGATTTATTTGGTCAAATGTTTGCTCTATTTGTTTTATCGATAGCAGCAGCAGAATCTGCAATAGGTCTCGCAATTTTAGTTTCATATTATAGGGTGCGTGGGACAGTAGCTGTAGAAAAGATACAAACTATGAGAGGTTAATTCATTTTTTTTAATTTAATTATGAATTCGTTTATTATATAAAAAATAAAAAAAAAATGATACAAAGACAAAGTTCTCTAATAATTATTGACAATTCAGGTGCGAAAGTAGTGAAATGTATTTCTATTTTAGGAGGTTTTAAAAAAAAAAACGCTTATTTAGGGGATATTGTAGTAGTTTCTGTCAAACAGATCCGAACAAAAAATAAATCTAAACTAAAAGTAGGTAAAGGTGACGTTTTGAGAGCGGTAATTGTAAAAACAAAAAATAAAAAAATAAAAAAAGATGGTTCTATGTTAAAATTCAATAAAAATTCAGGGATTTTACTAAATAAACAGAACAAACCAATAGCTACTCGAATTTTAAGTTCTATACCCAAAGAATTTAGATACCATAAATTTATGAAAGTTTCGAGTTTATCGTCAGCTATTTTATAATTTTCATGAAAATAGATGTCTTATTTTAGTCACCGTTATAGTCAATCAATAAAATACGAAGTATTAAGTAAATTCAATCATAGCAATTTATTTATGCTACCCCGAATCAAAAAAATCGTTTTAAACATAGGTATTAAAAAAGTAAATTTTAAATCATTATTATCTGTAGTTACTTTATTAGAGGTAATCTCGTGTAAAAAAAAATTCTTAACTTATTCAAAAACATCAAATATTTTTCTAAAAATTAGAAAAGGTTATCCTGTGGGTTGTTCCGTTATTTTAAGAAACGATTCCATGAATAAATTTTTAAATAATATTAGTTTAACTATCTTTTCTAAATTAAAAGAACTTCGTAACCTTAGAATTTCTCATAAAAATATTATAAATATTTTTAATTTTTCTTTTGAAAATATCTTAGTTTTTAATGATTTAGAACAAAAATATGAATTGTTTCAGGAATTAGTCAAATTAGATATTTCTATTGTTACTAATTCCACAAATTTAAATGAGTTGTTATTTTTACTAATATCTTATAGATTACCTTTAAAATAATTTTACGCGAAAGTAACTCAACGGTAGAGTGCAACCTTGCCAAGGTTGAAGTTGAGGGTTCGATACCCTTCTTACGCTACTTATTATTCATAAAGGATGAGTGGCCGAGTGGTTTAAGGTGCCAGTTTTGAAAACTGGTGTATCGTAATATACCGTGGGTTCGAATCCCACCTTATCTTAAAAAATAATTGTATTATATTTAAATATAAAAATACTATATTTAATTTTATAATCATAACCAATTAAATAAAAAATATTTAAATGTATTTAACCTTAGTTTTTTTACCTTTTTTTTGTTCTGTCGCTGCTGGATTATTCGGTAGAAAATTAGGACCTCAAGGGTCTTGTGTTATAACTGTCTCTGGTTTATTATTTACTTTTATTTTATCTTGTTTAAGTTTTTACGAAGTTGGGTTATCAGGTAGCCCTGTTTATATTAAGTTAATCACTTGAATTGATTCCGAATTGTTTAATATTGACTGAGGATTTATGTTTGACACTTTGACCGTGGTTATGTGTTGTGTTGTTACTTTTGTTTCATTACTAGTGCATTTATACTCAACTGAGTATATGTCACATGATCCACATTTACCTAGATTCATGTCTTACCTTTCGCTTTTTACGTTTTTTATGCTTGTTCTTGTAACTGCAGATAATTATATTCAAATGTTTGTTGGTTGAGAGGGTGTTGGTCTTTGTTCTTTTTTGTTAATAAATTTTTGATTTACCAGAATTCAGGCCAATAAGGCTGCAATAAAAGCTATGATAGTGAACAGAGTGGGAGATTTTGGGTTAGCTTTAGGTATATTAACTATTTTTGTAAAATTTCAATCTGTAGATTACGCAACTGTATTTTCGATCGCTCCTATTTTTGTAGGATACGAGTTTAGTTTTTTTAACTTTAGGTTTGATTTACTTACAATTATTTGTCTTTTATTATTTGTAGGTTCTGTTGGAAAATCTGCTCAATTAGGTTTACATACATGATTACCCGATGCTATGGAAGGACCAACTCCTGTATCAGCTTTAATTCATGCGGCAACCATGGTTACTGCGGGTGTATTCTTATTAGCTAGGAGTTCTCCTCTATTTGAATATGCACCAAATGCCCTTTTCGTTGTTACTGTTTTTGGTGCAATGACAGCATTTTTTGCTGCTACAACAGGTTTGTTGCAGAATGACCTAAAAAGGGTGATTGCATATTCTACTTGTAGTCAGTTAGGTTATATGATTTTTGCATGTGGGTTGTCTAATTATTCAGTGGGTGTTTTTCATTTAGCTAATCACGCTTTTTTTAAAGCACTTCTTTTTTTAGGGGCGGGGTCTGTTATTCATGCTGTAGCTGATGAGCAGGATATGAGAAAAATGGGAGGTTTGAGAAAATTAGTACCATTCACTTACTCTGTTATGATGATAGGCTCTCTGGCTTTGATGGGATTTCCTTTTTTAACAGGTTTCTACTCTAAAGATGTTATTCTTGAAGTAGCTTATGGTAAATATAATATTTCAGGCCATTTCGCTTATGCTTTGGGCAGTTGTGCTGCCTTTTTAACAGCTTTTTATTCGATTAGGCTTGCTTATCTTACTTTTTTAGCAGAACCTAACGGTTATAAGCCTGTTATTACTTACGCACATGATTCGTCATTAAATATGGCTTTACCTTTAGCCATATTAGCGATTCCTAGTATTTTTATAGGGTATCTTAGTAAAGATATGTTAATAGGTTTAGGGACGGATTTTTGGGGTAATTCTTTACATGTGATCCCTAAAAATATGAATATGATAGATGCTGAATTTATTCCCCACATTTGAAAAGTTACCCCTGTGATTTTGAGTCTATCAGGTGCTTCATTGTCTTTTTTTTTGTATACTTTTGGTAATTCTTTTTTATATCAAATTAAGTTATCTTTTTTAGGAAGAAAATTTTATAATTTTTTAAATAAAAAATGATTTTTTGATAAAGTTTATAACGAGTTTTTGTCACAATTTTTACTGTCGTTTAGTTACAAAGTAAGTTATAAAATTATTGATAGAGGTATCATCGAAGTTTTAGGGCCTATGGGATTATCGAACGTCGTAAATAAAAAATCTTTTGATTTGTATAAATTACAAACAGGATTTTTATACCATTATGCCTTCGTTATTTTATTAGGAGTCACTTTATTAATTGGAGCTGTTCAGTTCTTGGATAGTTTTTTAATTTTAGTAGATTTTAGATTAATTATAGTTTTAATATTAACTGTTTTTTTTTCACCGATTTTTAAAAAATAATTATGTAAGTTATTTTAAGTGTTTTAGATTTATAAATAAGTTTCAGTATGTTTTGTAGAGAAGAATTTGACTTAAGTTAAATCTATTAAAAAAAAGATTAGATTTTTAGAAAATCTCGAAATACGAATTTTTGATGTTTTTAGGTTTTCTCGTTTCTACAAAGTCGAAAATGACCAAACCCGTGTCCTTTGTAAAGTAGAGCAGTTTGGTAGCTCATCAGGCTCATGATCTGAAGGTCGTAAGTTCAAATCTTGCCTTTGCAATTTTCATGAGTAAGAATAATTTTAAGACTCGTTTTTTTTTAGACAGTTTATATATATACTTTCTCGTGTAACTAATAATACAATTTTAGGTACTAAAAAGCACCGTTTGTGTTACTTTTTAGTAACATAGTTGAAAAAAAATTATAACAGTAAAGCATTAAGTGGAAGCCTTGATACTAAAATATACATTTATGGACGTTTTATAGCGAAAATTAAGAGTTAGTTTAAAACTGTAAACTTTTAATATCCATAATAGAAAACTTTCTCTGATTAAGAGTATTTTTATTTATGATAAAAATTAAATAAAGGTGAACTGAAACATCTTATTAACCTTTAAAAAAATCAACCGAGATACCGTAAGTAGTGGCGAACGAAAGCGGTTTAGACTATTTTATTTATATATTATTGAAATTTTCCATAGAAGGTTTATAGACCTGTAAATAATATATTTTTAAAAAATAAAACCAGTAAAGCGATACACGTGTTATATAGTTTTAATAATGGGGGACCATCCTTAAAGTCTTAAGCTAATTTTAGTAATCTATAGTGAAAAACAGTACTGTGAAGGAATTGGAGAAATATTTAATTAATTTATAAAAAAATATTAATTAATTTATGAAACTTAATGCTAACAATTGGTTGGGGCTTTTTTTAAGTGACAGCGCGCCTTTTGCATAATGAATCCACGAATTTATTTAAGCGGCAAGCTTTAATCCTAGTTAAAAGGTGTAGGCGTAAAAAAATTGAGTTTTAAATTAGCTTTTTAAGTGGCTTAAATAAGACCCGAAACTAAGTGATCTAGTCATGAACAGGTTGAAATTTAAGTAGTAGTACTTACTGGAGGACCGAACCCGTGTATGTGGAAAAATACTGGGATGATTTGTGATTAGGGGTGAAAGTCTAATCAAACTTAGAGATAGCTGGTTTTCTGCGAAATCTATTTAAGTAGAGCATGTATTTATTTTTTTGTGGGGTAGAGCACTCGATGAACGAGGGGAATTTTTAATTTTACCAACTTCAAAGAAACTCCGAATACATAAAAAAATTACACATAGACATACTTTGGGTGCTAAGATCCAGGGTAGAAAGGGAAACAGCCCAGATTGTTCGTTAAGGTCCTCAAAAATATTTAAGTGAGTAAGAAAGTAAAAAAATTAAAACAACAAATAGGTAGGCTTAGAAGCAGCCATTCTTTAAAGAAAGCGTAACAGCTCATTTGTCTAGATTTTTTGCATCAAAAATGTATAAGGACTTAAAATATTTACCGAAACGGCAAACTTTATTTTTTATAAAGTGGTAGCAGAACGTTTTGTATAGCATGCAGAAATGCGAAAATATATAGTAATATATATTTATAGTATCAAAAGTGATAATGTGGATATGAGTAGCGTAAAACAATGTTAAAAATAAACAGCATTGTCGCCATAAATCCAAGGTTTAAATCAAAAATTTAAAAATTTACGATAAAACGGCCCCTAAGAAAAAACGAAAGTTTTATTCAATGGGTAAATGAAATTTATTCATTTTTATTTAGGCATGACAAAGTTATATACTATTTATTTTATTTTATGAGTTAGTGAAATATTTATAAAACTTTCAAGAAAAAGTTCTAATTATAAAACCGTACTGTAAACCGACACAGGTGGATAGGTTGAGTAAACTAAGGCGAGAGAGAACTATGTTAAAGGAACTCGGCAAAATGACTCCGTAACTTCGGAATAAGGAGTGACCTTATATTTTTAGTTAATATAAGGCCGACACAAAATTGGGGGTGGCAACAGTTTAATAAAAACCTAAGTCTCTGCAAACTCGTAAGAGGACGTATTGGGACTGATACCTGCCCGGTGCTGCAAGGTTAAGAGTAATAAGTTTTGGCTTATAACTTAAGCCCCAGTAAACGGCGGCCGTAACTCTGACGGTCCTAAGGTAGCGAAATTCCTTGGCATCTAATTAATGTCCTGCATGAATGGTATAATGACTGCCCTACTGTCTCTAACATAGACTTAGCGAAATTGAAATGTCTGTGAAGATGCAGACTACCTACAGCTAGACGGAAAGACCCTTTGCACTTTTACTATAATTATATATTGCAGGAAAAAAATTACTGTGTAGAATAAGTGGTAGTTTTTGATATCTTTACTTTTGTAAATAATAGAAACATCATTGAAATACCACTCTTTAATTTTTTTTCAGCTCATTTTTTAAAACATTGTATAATGGGTAGTTTGACTGGGGCGGTGTTCTCCTAAAGAGTAACGGAGAAGTACTAAGGTAAATTCAAATCAGTTTTTTTGATTGTAGAGTATAATAGCAGAAGTTTGCCTGATTGTAAGATTTACAAATCGAACAAGGACGTAAGTCGGTTATAGTGATCCGGTGATTCTTTATGGAAGGATTATCGCTCAACGAATAAAAAGTACGCAAGGGATAACAGGCTAATGATTCCCTAGAGACCTTATCGACGGTATCGTTTGGCACCTCGATGTTGAGTGCGATTCGTTAGTGTGAACATGGGGATAAATACCATGGTACAACTGAGGTAATATGTTTTTGTAGGTTACCAATAACTAATTTTTCAGATAGGTAACCACTCCTATATATCCTGCTCTTATTGGATATTGATCATAGACACCACGAGTTATTGCGTGGATTCCCCTACGTGATTGTTATTTTGGAAAGTAACTTCACGGAAGCAGGGCTAAAAGTTCGTAATTAGATACATACTGTCAAAATTACGTATGAGAATGATGTAAACGAGTTCAGTGAAAATTAATTTGTGTAGTAAAGTGCCGATACGAGAATTTTTGGGTTATAGTGTGATGTCGGGAGACACCCAGAGCCCTAAATAAAGGGATGAACTTATTTCCAGCCAGAACATACAACAGAGACGGCTAAAGAGTGGATGGTTCCGGTGCATAGCAAAGAAGACGTTTATATTTAATGAAAAATTGGAACGAAGTAACTTAATAAAAGCTCCAACATTATAGTTGGTGGGATCCACTAGATGCTTTTATTAAGAAGGATTTTACAAAAAGCTAATGGTACTGGTAATGCTGAACATACGCTGACGTGTAAACTCCAATAATTTATATTATTGGAGAGGAGCCGTATGAATCGAGAGGTTCACGTACGGTTTTGAATCAGAGGGTTTAATAGTAATATTAGCTCGACTGTAACATTTTCACATCCTGGGGCTGAAACTGGTCCCAAGGGTAGGACTGTTCGTCCTGTAACGTGGAACATGATTTGAGTTTAGAACGTCGTGAGACAGTTTGGTCCCTATCTACTGTAGGCTTAAGAAAATTGAAAGTATTAAACCCCAGTACGAGAGGACCGGGAAAAAAAAATCACTGGTGTATCAGTTATTATATCAATAGTAACGCTGAGTAGCTAAATTTTTAATAGATAATCGTTGAAAGCATCTAAATGAGAAACTAAACTTAAGATAAATTTTCTATAAAAAAAGTAATAGAACATTACATTGATAGGTCTAATGAATAAGAATTGCAAAGTTTGAATCTTATAGATACTAAAAATATTGTACAATAAAAGTTATTTGAGCTATTTTACGTATCTTAAATTAAATATAAAAAGTTTAGAAAAGTAATACTTTTTAAAAATTTAATTTTTTTATTCCTTTCATAAATCGCTGCTTTATACATTTTTTATGTTTTTATTAAGCCCTTTAGAACAATTTCAAATTTTACCAATTATTAATATAGGATTAGGTAATTTGGACTTTTCTTTTACTAATGGTAATTTAATTATTCTTATAGCATTAGGTAGTTATATTATTTTAATGAATATGTTATTATCCGACAAAGACAGTTTTTATCTTGTACCGTCAAGATGACAGATTGTTATTGAAACTTTTTACGAAACTATCGCTAATATGCTTTATGATAATTTAGGTAATAAAGGATCTAACTATTTCCCATTTGTTTTTATCTTATTTATGTTTGTTTTATTATCAAATTTAATAGGTTTAATTCCTTACAGTTTTACTATTACTAGTCATTTAATAGTTACTTTTTCTTTAGCTTTAACTGTGTTTATTGGTGTTAATATTATTTGTGCTAAAGAACACGGCATGCATATGATCTCACTATTTTTGCCTACAGGTACTTCTTTAGGGTTAGCTCTATTATTAGTTCCCATAGAATTTGTTTCTTACATGTTTAAACCAATTAGTCTAGGAGTTCGTTTATTTGCTAATATGATGGCAGGGCATACTTTATTAAAAGTTATTGCAGGTTTTGCTTGAAGTATGATGACTTCTGGTGGGTTATTGTTTGTAGCTCATTTTTTACCTATCTTAGTTTTAATACTGTTAGTAGGTTTAGAATTGGGAGTTGCTATGATTCAAGCATACGTTTTTACAATTTTAACTTGTATTTATTTAAACGATGCTATAAATTTACATTAATTACGTTTTCTTGTTAGGAAAAGTAGCTTAGTGGATTAAAGCGTCAACCTGTCACGTTGAAGATCGCGGGTTCGAAACCCGTTTTTTCCGTATAATTTAGTAGGCGTATATAGCTCAGGTGGTTAGAGTGTTAGGTTGTGGTTCTAAAAGTCACGGGTTCAAATCCCGTTATTCGCCGTATAATTTATTTTTTAATAAAGGTGTATAGCTCAGCGGCAGAGCACTGGACTTTTAATCCATTGGTCCTGGGTTCAAATCCCAGTACACCTATCTCATGTATTTAGTAGTTTGGATAGCTCAGCGGCAGAGCAAAAGACTGAAAATCTTTGGGTCGGTGGTTCAAATCCGCCTCTAGACAAATAATATATTCAATTTTTTATTAAATACTACCCTTTAACTTAATAAAAAATTAGATAATTATTTATAAAAAAATTTAAAATGAGTCATCTATTTTGAGATATGTTAACCCGTTTAAGAAACGGCCAAAAATCCGGTAAAATTGCAATACTACACCCTAAAACTATTTTATGTTCTAAAGTTTTAGATATTCTTTTAGATGAAGGGTTTATTTTAGGGTATCACGTTTCATCGATTAATCCCCGAATGTTTAAAATATATCTTAAATATTTTAATAATAATCCCGTTATTAAACAAATCAGCGCTGTGACAAAACCTAGTAAAAGAGTTTTTATTTCTATTAAAGATTTATGAAAAATTAATAATTTACTAGGTGTTTTAGTAGTATCCACCTCGAAAGGTATTCTTTCTGATAAAAAATGTAGAAAATTGAATGTGGGAGGTGAAGTTTTTTGTGTTATAAAATAAAATAAAATAAATGTTACATTTACGAAATTATTATATAAAAATACCTAATAATATTAGTTTAACCTTAGATAACAACATTTTGATTATAGAGGGTCCTTTAGGTTTAAAAAAATTATTGGTATATAATAGAATTTTTTTAAATAAAACTAAAACTAAAGTTACCGTTACAAATAGCTTGGTGAAAACATTACCTGAAACACAAACAAAAAAAACAATTCAGGGCATTACTTTTTCACTAATTAACTATCTAATTTATGGAGTTCAATTTGGGTTTAAAAAACAATTAATTATTGTGGGTGTTGGTTATAAAGTTGCTTTAGAAAATAATAACGAAATTTTAAGTTTTAAATTGGGGTACAGTCATTTAATTAAAATCAAAATTCCTTTAAATTTAAAAGTTACTTGTAATAAGTCAACTATTATAAGTATTTCTGGTATTTGTAAGCAAGATGTTACTGATTTTGCCGCGTTAATTAAAAGTCAAAAATTTCCTGAGCCTTATAAAGGAAAAGGTATCAAATATTTTGATGAAATAATTATTAAAAAAGAAGGGAAAAGATCTTAAAAAAAAAATGTTATGGTAAAAAAAAAATATAAAGATTTAATTGTTTTATTAGCAGATGCTAAAGTATATCTTGGAGGTAAAAAAATAATATGGGATCCTATTATAAGTTATTATTTATTAGGAATTAAAAATGGATTCTGTATTTTTGATCTCGAAAAAACTATCTTTAATTTAAAAAAAAGTTTAAAACTTATTACTTATATAAACAACTCAAAAAAAAAAATATTATTTATAGGTTTTCCTAAAGAATTCGAAAATAAATGTATTCAATTGTATAACAGCAAAGGTCATTTTTATGTTTCTAATAAAGGTTGGATAAATGGTATTTTAACCAATAACAAAGATTTTTTTAGTTTTAAAAAAAAGTTTTTATTGGAATTAAGTACGAAAAAAATTAAAGAAAAACGTTTTTTTTATGAAAAATTTGGGGGTGTTTTAAATTTAAAGAATAAACCTGATTTAATTGTTATTTTTAATCACGGTAAAAACTTAGATTCTTTAAGGGAGGCTTTTAGTATAAATATTCCGATAATATCCTTTGTAAATAGCGGAGATAGCATCAAATATGTAGATTATCCTATTACGGGAAATTTTAATTCAAAAAAATTTAGTAAATTATATTACAATCTAATAAAATATGCGTTATCATGAAAAATTTAATACGCGTTATCATGGGAAATTTAATAGAACGAGAGTGAAAAAAACGTTTTTTAATTAAAAGATATAAAAGATATGAAGCTAAAAGACAGGCTTTAAAAATTATAATTTCTAATCATAAAGTAATGTCTGACATTAGATTAAAAGCTTTCATGGAACTAGCTGGTTTTCCTCTTATGAGAAAATTTAGTAAATTATATGACAATCTAATAAAATATAAGTTAAGATGAAAAATTTAATAGAACGAGATAAAAAAAAACGTTTTTTAATTAAAAGATATGAAACTAAAAGACAGGCTTTTAAAAGTATAATTTTTAATTATAAAGTATTGTCTGACATTAGATGAAAAGCTTCCATGGAACTATCTAGTTTACCTAAAAATAGTTCTTTTATACGATTTAAAAATAGATGTGTCATAACAGGTCGAGGTAGATCTATTAGTAGGTTTCTAAGAATTTCTAGATTAGTTTTTAGGGAATTTGCTAGAGATGGTAAAATTTCAGGATTAACAAAATCAAGCTGATAAATAAATTAATAATTTTTATTATTAAATTTTCAATAATATCATAGCTATTAAATACAAATAGATTTATTTAAAAATTTTAGGGTTATGTGAAATATATATTAACTAACAAAATTAAATTTTCAATAAAAATATGAATACAAAATATAAACCTATTTATAAAAAATTTTTACGATTACGTGAAAATATTACTGGAACTAAAAAAATTAAACTTTTAAAAAAAAAAAAATAAATTTTTTTAAAAAAAAAAAAAACTAAGTTAAATAAATTTTTAAATCATAGTTTGTATCAGGTTTCTAAAAATGCTAAATCATTTAAAAATTTTTATAAGTCTCAGCTAATAGTCAAACAAAAAGTAAAATTGTATTACACTAAGTTATCAGATAAACAATTGAAAATTTTATGTAAAAAAGCTTCTGTTAAGGGAAATTTATCGGATAGAAAGAAAAAATTTGACCTCTTAATTGGTCTATTTGAAAATAGAATTGATACCGTTTTGTACAGATCTAATATTGTAGCTAATATTTTGATGGCTAAACAAATAATTAATCATGGGCACGTTTTTGTTAATAATAAAAAAGTAATTAGCCCTAATTATTTTTTAAACCCAGGAGATCTAATAGAATTTTCACATAAAATAACAATTTTAATTAATAAAAATCTATTGTCTAAAAAAATATCTAGTATAGTTCCAAGTTATTTAGAAATAAATAAAAATATTTTTAAATTATACTATACTTCTAATTTATCTTTCGATAAATTATTAGGGTTTTTCCCATTTTGATTGGATTTAAATAATGTAATTTCCCATTACAATAAATAAATTTTAAATATGTTTAACGAGATATAACGCAGTCTGGTAGCGTGTCTGTTTTGGGAATAGAAAGTCATGTGTTCAAATCACATTATCTCGAATTAAAACTTAAAAAAAACTAATTATGTCGCCTATAAATTTAACAGTAAAAAACAAATCTACGGAGTACTTTGATACCATAGAAATTAACTCTGGTAATTTTTTTGATTTAAATATGACGGCAGAATTTTGGAATAAATCCCTTCAATATTTCAATATACTTGTAGTCGAATGTTTGCAAAAAAATGGTATTTATTATAAAGATATTTCCCAAATTCAATATACGAATTCTTTATTTAAAGAAGAGTATTTTCCTATTATTTTATTTTTATTTATCGCAATAATTTTATCTTTAATTATATTAATGTTTTCTTATTTATTAGCTATTCAGAATCCCGATACAGAAAAGTTATCTGCTTACGAATGTGGATTTGATCCTTATGAAGACGCAAGACATACTTTTGATGTTAGATTTTATTTAGTTGCTATCTTATTTATTATTTTTGATATTGAGACAATGTTTTTGTTTCCTTGAGCTTTATCCTTAAGTAATTTGACATCTTTGGGTTTTTGGGCTATGTTAGATTTTCTTGTTGAGTTAGGTATAGGATTTTTATACGCTTGGAAAGTTGGGGCTTTAGAGTGGGAATAGTTAAAATTTCATATTTTTTAAAAATTTACGTATTCTTTAGTAGCTCAGTAGGTAGAGCGAATGGCTGTTAACCATTAGGCCGTTGGTTCAAGTCCATCCTAAAGAGAATCGTTTTTTAAACGAAAAGAGTCCCTTGTTACAGTAGGGCCAACAAAGATATTAAGAGTTATGATGACACCACAACAACAATTTTACTGGGATGCACTAAAAGAAACGTGAAAAATCGTCAAAGCATTAGGTGATGATAGCTGTTTCTGAGAGTGATTTCCCTTCGGTTTTTGGGGACCTTAGAAAAAAAATAATTTAATTTTTGCATGAGTGAACTTACGATTAACTTAATTAATTTTTTTATAACTATGGTACGACATGAATTTTACGATAATTGACTTTTTAGATGTTTTATGGACGCACCAGTACCTTGGCAATTAGGGTTTCAAGACCCTGCTACTCCTATTATGGAAGGAATTATTAATTTTCACAATTATTTAATGATTTATATAGTTTTAGTTGCTGTTGCTGTTGCATGAATATTATTTAGATGTATAGTTTTATATACAGAAAACACGAAACAATCGAGAACGCTGTTTACTCATTCTACTCTTCTTGAAATTGTTTGAACAGTAGTTCCTGCTATTATTCTAGTAGTAATAGCTTTACCTTCATTTTCTCTTTTATACGCTATGGATGAAATGATAGATCCTTCTTTAACTTTAAAAGTAATAGGTCATCAATGATATTGAAGTTACGAATATTCTGATTATATGAATTCAGGGGATAATAATTCCGATGAGTATACTATGATTAATAAAAATTTTGAATCTTATTTAAGAACTTTAGATAACCTTAAACCGGGTAATTTAAGATTATTGGAAGTAGATAATAGAATTACTTTACCTTTAAATACCCACATTAGATTAATAGTTTCTTCTGCAGATGTTCTGCATAGTTGAGCTGTACCTTCTTTAGGTGTTAAAGTTGATGCATGTCCCGGTAGATTAAATCAAACTTCTATTTATTTAAAAAGAAAAGGTGTTTTTTTTGGTCAGTGTAGCGAAATTTGTGGTGTTAACCATGGGTTTATGCCTATTGTTGTTAAATCTATATCCCTTAAAGATTATTTAGCGTGAATGTGTAAAGAAAAATAATTTTTTGTTGAATAACACTTGAATAAGTTTTTTATTGATTTAATGATAAAATTAATAACATATTTTTTGTATTTTAGGATAATTTATGTCTGTTTTTATAAGTGTCTTTTATTGTGGACCAAAGTCCACAATAAAAGACACTTATAAAAAAGTAAATATGGAATATCGCCAAGTGGTAAGGCCACCGTTTTTGGTACGGTTACGCGTAGGTTCGAATCCTTCTATTCCAAAAAAAAGTAATATAAAATATGGCAATACACACAATTGAATTAAAAAAAAAATTCACTTACTCTTTAATAAAAAATTTAGAATCTAGTGATCTTTTAAGTGCAAATTTTGATAATTATGTCCCTGTTTTTTTTTTTAATGATATAAAGACTATAATACCTGAATTATTTTTAATAACTTCAGTTCTTGGTTTAATTATTTACGGATCTATTTTAGCTGTATCTTCATCTAACAAATACCCTTTACTTACAAGAAATATTTCTTGGTTAAGTGTTTTAGTATTAAGTTTCACCCTTTTGCTAACGTACAATAATATGGTAGAAACAGGAGCCATTTTTACGGGAACGTTTATTATTGATGACTTAAGTAATTATTCTAAAATGATAATTATTTTATGTACGATAACGTGTTTAATTATTTCAAAAAATTATATTATTGATTACCGTTTAAATTCCTTTGAATACTATATTATAATTTTATTATCCATTTTAGGTTTAATGCTCTTAGCAACTTCTTATGATTTACTCTCTGTATATCTTGCTTTAGAATTACAAAGTTTATCTTTTTACATTTTAGCCTCTTTTAAAAGGAATTCTACTTTTTCTACTGAAGCAGGTTTAAAATATTTTATTTTAGGTGCTTTTGCATCAGGTTTAATTTTATTTGGTATATCTCTAATTTACGGGTTTACAGGAACTACGAATTTTGATTGCTTATCTAAATTATTTTACTCAGGTTTTTTAAGTAACTTAGATGGTATTAATACTATAAAAATAGGGGTTTTATTTATTATTGTTGGTTTATTATTTAAGTTAGCTGCAGCTCCTTTTCATGTATGGTCTCCTGAAGTATACGAAGGTTCACCTACGAGTTCGACGGCTATTTTTGCAATTTTACCTAAAATAGCAATTTTAGTTGTTTTTTGTAGGTTATTTATGTTTAGTTTTTATAATTTATTAGAAACTTGGCAGGATATTGTGGTATTTTCCGCTATAGCATCAGTTATTATCGGATCATTCGTTGCATTAAAACAAAGAAAAGTTAAAAGATTAATTGCTTATAGTTCCATTAGTCACGTAGGTTATATTTTAATAAGTATGTCTACAGGAACTTTTGAAGGTTGTCATGCTTTATTTTTTTATATTATTATTTACATGGTAACAGGAATTTGTTTGTGGTCTATCGTTTTTTCTGTAGAATTAGAAAATAATTTTTCTAATAGAAATGTTACAGACTTATCATCTTTACTCAAATCTAATAGTATACTTGCTATAACCGCAAGTTTAGTACTTTTTTCATTAGCAGGAGTACCACCTTTATCTGGGTTTTTTGCTAAATTATTGATATTTTTATCTGCCTTGGAATCTTCAATGTATTTTATAGCTTTCATTGGTATTTTATCAAGTGTTATTTCTACTTTTTATTATATACGTATAATAAAAATCATTTATTTTGAAAAAGTAAGTTTTTGAAATTTTTATAAACCAATAACCCAATTAAAATCTTTAATATTAGGAAATTCGTTTTTTTTGATAGTTTTATTATTTATAAATCCTAATTTATTCCTATTAGCAACTTACAAAATGAGTAGTACCCTATTTCTGTAATATATGTTTAATATTTCTAAGGTGACTTATTTATTAGAGAAAAGTCTATTTTTTTTTGAAATATTACTATTATTTATCCTTGAAATTTATAAAATTAATATAAATTTAAATAAACAAAATGCCTCAATTTGATAAAATCACATTTTTCACACAAATTTTTTGGTTAACCATAATTTTTTTCGGGTTTTACTTTTTAACTCTAAAAATTTTTTTACCAAAAATTGCTACAGTTTTAAAAACAAGAAGGAAAAAATTTTTAATAGGATCTTCGGGATTATTAAATCTAAATAAAGAACAAAATAGGACTGAATCTTCTAGAAATAGTTTAATTCAAGAATTTTCAGAATATAAAAAAGATCAAATTTCTATTGAAATTACGGGATTTCTTGGATTATTTTCTAATAATAAGTTTTTGTTGAGTTTAAAAAGTTTTCCTCATAATTGTTTTGACATAGAATTATACATTAATACTTTATCTTTGTACTTAGAAACTATAAGTAATCTTGAGAGTAAGAGTCAAATGTAAGCTAATTTAGGTGTAAAATCTTTAATAGTTTTGATGCTTTTTCGAATCTTATTTATTCTTAATTAGCAACCCATAAAATTCTTAGTTTGTTATTTTTAAAGTATTTGTTGCGTACCTTTAAGGTGATTCGCCGCGTATTAAAAGTATCTTTTTTGTAAGAAGTACTTACTGTTAAAATACGTTATTACCAATAACACAACTATTACTTATGCTTAAAATTTATATCAATAATACTGCTCTATTAGTTGACCCTAATACTACTGTTTTAGAAACTTGTGAAAAAATAGGTATCGAAATACCTAGATTTTGTTTCCATTCAAGACTTTCCATTGCAGGAAACTGTAGGATGTGTTTAGTCGAAATTGAAAAATCCCCGAAACCTGTAGTTTCTTGTGCTATGCCTGTTATGGAGGGAATGAAAATTTATACAAACACACCTTTGGTAAAAAAAGCCCGTGAAAACGTTTTAGAATTCTTATTATTAAATCATCCTTTGGATTGTCCTGTATGTGATCAAGGAGGGGAGTGTGACCTACAAGACCAAGCTTTATTATTTGGTAGTGACAGAAGTAGATTTTATGATTTTAAAAGAAGTACTTTAGATAAAAACATAGGTCCTTTAATTAAAACGATAATGACTAGGTGTATACATTGCACACGTTGTGTGAGGTTTGCTCATGAAATTGCAGGGGTAGGTGATTTAGGGACCACTTCTCGTGGTATCAGTACAGAAATAGGAACTTATATAGAAAAAGTTTTTGAGTCTGAATTATCTGGAAATGTTGTAGATTTATGCCCTGTAGGTGCATTAACTTCTCAACATTATGCTTTTAGATATAGGCCTTGAGAATTAAAAATAGCAGAATCGATAGATCTTTCAGATGGTATTGGAACTAATATACGCATTGATTTTAATGGTAAAGAAATTGTTAGAATATTACCTAGAAGAAATGATACCATTAATGAAGAATGGATATCTGACAAAACACGTTTTTGTCACAGTGGATTTTCTTCATTATCTAGAGTCTCATCATTTTTAAATAAAAACGACACATCAAATAAAACTTCTCAGATAAAAGAATTTTGATGAGTATTTTCATCTACAGATTCATTTGGGTTACCAAAAAATTATGTTACTTGACAAAAATTATTAATTAATTGAGAAATAACTTTAAAATTATTAAAACAATTGTTTTATATCTCAAATAACTCTAATATCATAGGTATTTTTAGTGCAAATAGTAGTTTAGAAATTCAAAATTCTTTAAAATATTTGCTAAATTATTTAGGATCTTCAAAAATCGGTTTTGAAAAAAATTATAATTTTAAAAATGATTTTTCATCTATGTACAGGTTAAATTCTAAGCTAACCAACATTGATCATTCAGATTTTTGTTTACTTGTAGGTGTTAACCCTAGGTATGAAGGGTCTTTATTAAATGTTTCTTTAAGAAAAAGATATTTGAAAGGTAATTTTGAATTATATTCTGTGGGATCTCCTTTAAATTTGACTTATCCAGTTAATCAAATGGGCACGAGCATTAAATCTATTTTTAATATTTTAGAAGGAAAACATATTGTATGTAAAAAATTATTAAAATCTAAAAAACCTATAATAATAATAGGTTCAAGTCTTTTTAAAAGATTCGATATGATAAATTTGTTAAATATTTTTAACATTTTAAGTAAATATGTTACTTCTAACGAAACAAACTCTTGAGATAGGTTTTTAACTTCAGATTTAGAAATCATAAACTTTTTACAACACGATTCTAATCAGGCAGGGTCCTTTGAATCCGGAATAACTTATTTAGATAATTACACTTTGTCGAAATCAAGATTACTTTATTCTGTAAATATAGAAGAGTTTTCTGTTTTAGATAGGTTAAGTCCTTTTATATCTTATTTCAGAACATTCGATTATTATCATATTATTTATCAAGGGTATTTAAATCACCCTATTAGTTTAATTTCTAATTTAATATTACCTTCTTCATCTAATTTAGAAGAAGAGGGTTCGTTTTTAAATACAGAAACTAGATATCAAAAAAGCCCTAAAATTTTTGCTTCAAATGAATTTTCCAGAGATAATTGACAAATTGTAAAAGTAATTTCGAAGATATTAAATTTAGAATTAAAATATGCTAATTTAAAGGAATTGAATTGTTTGATTTTAGAAAAGATACCCTCTATAAAAATAAACAATAATATTGAAAAATCAGGATTCAGATTTGATAATATTAGTCATTATAGTGGAAATAAAAAGTATTCGAGATTAGTTTTAAAAAATTTAGTGGAAGATTTCTATACAACGTCAGCTTTAACTAGAAAATCTTTAGTTATGTGAGAATGTTCTCTTTTTTTACGTAAACAAAGTACAAATTTTAATAAAAAGTAATTTAAAGGCTAGATCGCATAATTGGTTAATGTTTAAGGTTGCAAACCTTGTTATGACGGTTCAAGTCCGTCTCTAGCCTTTCTATAAATTTGGTAATTTTTATAATTATAAAAATTATATTTTTTTATAATTTTTATACGATAAACAATTCATAAAAATTATAATATTTATATATTATATTTTATACAATTTGAGTTTGATCCTGGCTCAGAGTGAACGCTAGTGGTATGCTTGACACATGCGAGTTGAACGAAATTTTTTTCGTAGCGAACGGGTGAGGAACACGTAAGAATCTGCCTATTAGTTTGGAACAAGTATATCCTTTAAAAGGAAAAGAATTTATTTGTACAAATACCAAATAAACTTAAAAGATTAATTTTGCTAAAAGATGAGCTTGCGTAAGATTAGGTTGTTGGAAGTGTAAAAGACTAACCAAGCCTTCGATCTTTAACTGATTTGAGAAAATGATCAGTCACACTGGAACTGAGACAAGGTCCAGGCTTTATATGGAGCCAGCAGTGCGGAATATTGGACAATGAACGAAAGTTTGATCCAGCAATACCTCATGAATGATTGAAAACTAATTTGGTTGTAAAGTTCTTTCGTCGAGAATGATAATGACATTACTCGAAGAAGAAGTCCCGGCTAATCTCGTGCCAGCAGCCGCGGTAATACGGGAGGGGCAAGCGTTATTCGGAATAATTGGGCGTAAAGGGTTCGTAGGTGGTATTGTAAGTTGATTTCGAAAACTTAAAGCTTAACTTTAAGAAAGTTATCAAAACTACTCTACTAGAATTTAAAAGAAAACAGTGGAATTTTATGTGAAGGAATGAAATCCGTAGATATGTAAAGGAACACCAAAAGCGAAGGCAACTGTTTAGTTTAAAATTGACACTAAGGGACGAAAGTATGGGGAGCAAACAGGATTAGATACCCTGGTAGTCCATACCGTAAACGATGAGTGTTCGGATTTAGAAAATATTTTAGATTCTTAGTTAACACGTTAAACACTCCGCCTGAGGAGTAAAATCGCAAGGTTGGAACTCAAAGGAATTGACGGGGGCTAATACAAGTGGTGGAGCATGTGGTTTAATGCGATAATACGCGCGAAACCTTACCAGCTTTTGACATACAATGATATTTTTAGAAATAAAAATTATATATCCATTGATACAGGTATTGCATGGCTGTCGTCAGCTCGTGTCGTGAGATGTTTGGTTAAGTCCTTTAACGAGCGCAACCTTTATTTTTAGTTACTAACGTATAATTTAATTATGAGTACTCTAAAAAAACTGCCGATAATAAATAGGAGGAGGATGAAGATTACGTCAAGTCAGTATGGTCCTTATAAGCTGGGCTACACACGTGCTACAATGGTAACTACAATAAGTAGCAATAATGAAAATTGGAGCGAATCTTTAAAAGTTATCAAAGTTCGGATTGTGGGCTGCAACTCGCCCACATAAAGTTGGAATCACTAGTAATCGTAAATCATCATGTTACGGTGAATTTGTACCTTAGCCTTGTACACACCGTCCGTCACATGAAGAAAATTAATTCTACTAGAAATTTGTTATTAAACTTATTGTAAAATATAAACTCAATATTTTTTAAAAAAAAATATTATTATGTTCAATTTAAGATAAAATAAATCAAAGAGGAATTTCTAATTTTTATGAAGTCGTAGCAAGGTAGTTGTAAGTGAACTTGCATCTGGAATAAATAACTATTTTAAAATTACTTAATTAAATTATCTAAAAAATAAATATAGAACAGTTAAATTCTGTTTATATATTATAAAATAAAATATTAAATTTTTTTGGGAATATAACTCAATTGGTAGAGTGTATGCTTTGCAAGCATAAAGTTATCGGTTCAATCCCGATTATTTCCATAGTATCAATAATTTACTGGTAAATATTCTACCCTTTACTATAATACTTCCACTATTAGGGGCATTATATTTAATAATTATTCCTTCATGAAATCATCAACAATTAAAATTAATAGCTACTCAATTTTCATTGATAACTTTTATAGTATCCTTATTTTTGTGAGTTTTTTTTGACAATTCAACAAGCCAATTTCAATTTGTTAGCGAAATAATCTGATTACCTACCTTAAATTTAAATTTAACTGTAGGTATTGATGGTATTTCGTTATTCCTTATACTATTAACAACGTTACTTATTCCTTTATGTATACTCGCAAGTTGAAATGGAGTTAAAATATACGTTAAAGAATACCTAATTGCATTTTTAGTAATGGAATCGTTTTTAATAGGTGTTTTTTGTGTTTTAGATTTACTTATTTTTTATATTTTTTTTGAAAGTGTCTTAATACCTATGTTTCTAATAATAGGTATTTGAGGTTCTAGAGAACGAAAAATACGAGCTTCTTATTTTTTTTTTATATACACATTGTTAGGATCTGTCTTAATGCTACTAGGTATTATTTATATATACGATCAAGTGGGGTCTACTGACTATGAGACGTTACTTAACGTGTCTTTAACAGTGCCTGAACAAAAGTATTTATGACTAGCTTTTTTCGCATCGTTTGCTACAAAAGTTCCTATGATGCCTATGCACATATGGCTGCCGGAAGCTCATGTGGAAGCTCCCACAGCAGGGTCTGTTATTTTAGCAGGTGTTCTTTTAAAATTAGGCACTTATGGTTTTATTAGATTTTCTTTGCCTTTATTTCCTGAAGCATCTATATATTTTACCCCTTTAGTTTACTCTATGGGAGCTATCGCTGTAATATATACTTCGTTAACTGCTATTAGACAAACAGATTTAAAACGTATTATTGCTTACACTTCAGTAGCTCATATGAATTTAGTAATTATAGGGTTGTTTAGTTTTAATATTATAGGTTTGGAAGGCGCTATGTTACAGAGTTTAAGTCATGGATTTGTTGCTAGTGCCCTTTTCTTGATCATAGGAATTATTTACGACAGACATCATACTAGGATGGTTAAATATTACGGTGGTTTAGTACATATAATGCCTATCTTTAGTATAATTTTTTTAATTTTTACTATGGCTAATATAGCTTTACCAGGAACTAGTAGTTTCGTAGGAGAAATTTTAATTTTAGTAGGTGTTTATAAGACAAATACTACGATTACGGTGTTAGGAGCTACGGGTATGGTTTTCGGAGGAGCATATTCTTTGTGATTATTTAATAGAATTATTTACGGTAATCTTAAAACTCAATATTTATCGAACTTTTATGATATTGAAAAACGTGAATTTTTAATTTTTTTACCTTTACTATTAGGAACTTTTGTTATGGGTGTGTATCCTGAGCTTTTTTTAAACCCAATGCATGTTAGTATAAATAATTTAGTAGATCAAATTCAACCCGTTATTTAAAACTACAACTTAACAGTCCTTATCGTCTAGTGGTTCAGGACATTACCCTTTCACGGTAACAACACGGGTTCAAATCCCGTTAAGGATATTTTAAAAATATTAAATAAATAAAATTTCATTAATATAACTTTAAAAAATAAAAAATTTTACAATTATGGCTTTAAAAAAAAGTGAATTATCTAAAAAAATAAAAAATTTTACAATAAATTTCGGACCACAACATCCTGCTGCACATGGAGTGTTAAGACTTGTTTTAGAATTAAAAGGTGAAGTTGTTGAACGCGCAGACCCTCATATAGGACTTTTACACAGAGGTACCGAAAAATTGATAGAGTATAAAACTTTTATGCAAGCTTTGCCTTATTTTGACAGACTTGATTATGTGTCTATGATGTCACAAGAACAAACATATTCGTTAGCTGTGGAAAGACTTTTAAATTGCGAAGTTCCTAAAAGGGCTCAATATATTAGGGTTCTTTTTGGTGAAATTACCCGAATTTTAAATCATTTATTAGCCGTTGGATGTCATGCAATGGATGTTGGTGCGATGACTCCTTTTTTATGGGCTTTTGAAGAACGAGAAAAACTTATGGAATTTTATGAAAGAGTGTCTGGTGCTAGAATGCATGCAGCTTACATTAGACCTGGCGGTGTTAGCTTGGATTTACCTCTAGGACTTCTCGATGATATTTATATTTTTTCCCAACAATTTAGTATTAGAATTGATGAAATGGAAGAAATGCTAACAGGAAATCGTATCTGAAAACAAAGACTTGTTGATATAGGTACAATAAACTATCAAGATGCCTTAGACTGAGGGTTTAGTGGGGTTATGCTTAGAGGATCTGGTATACAATGGGATTTAAGAAAAACTCAACCTTATGATGTGTATAATGAGATGAATTTTGATATTCCTGTGGGTACCAATGGGGATTGCTATGATAGATATTTAGTAAGAATCTACGAAATGAGGGAATCTTTAAAAATAATAAAACAATGTTTGGATAACATACCAAAAGGTCCTATTAAAATAGATAATAAAAAGTTAACCCCACCGTCACGTTTATTATTGAAACAATCAATGGAATCTATAATTCATCATTTTAAATTTTATACTGAAAATTTACAAGTACCTGTTGGGGAAACTTACACTGCTACGGAAGCTCCTAAAGGAGAATTCGGGGTATACCTAGTATCTAATGGGACAAATAGACCTTATAGATGTAAAATTAAAGCTCCTGGGTTTGGTAATTTACAAGCTTTAAACTTTATGTCCAAAGGCCATATGGTAGCTGACGTGGTTACCATTATCGGTACTCAAGACATTGTTTTTGGCGAAGTTGATAGATAATAATAAATTAAGTTAAATGACTACAGTGCAAAACTATTTAAAAAAAAAGAAATTTCTAAATATTTTATCGGACGGAAGTACTTACTTCAATACAAAATTTGCGTTAAAAAATCAGACTAAATATTGTATGATAACGCAAGATTTAAACAACAATCAAATTTGAGTAAAATCTACTTTAAATAATGATTTTAATGAAAAAATATTTCTTTTTGATTTCCGAAAGCAATATGGAAAAAAATAAATTTTAGAAAAATTATGGAAAAATCATTACAACTTATATATCTGGACTCTTTAAAAGAATTGCTGCCAATTACTAATATTAAATTTTTTAATAATGAGGTAGCTATCACTGTTAATGAAAAAAAAATTAAACCTGTTCTTTTATTTTTTAAAAACCACGTTAATTCTCAATGTAAAATTTTAACGTCTATCGCAGGAGTAGATTATCCAGAAAGAAAAAATAGATTTGAGATAGTTTACGAAATTTTAAGTATTAAATATAATACCAGATTTAGAATAAAAACTTACGTAAATGAAATTGTACCTACGAATTCTGTAGTTAATATTTTTAGTGCAGCTAATTGGTGAGAAAGAGAGATTTGAGATATGTTTGGTATTTTTTTCATAAATCACCCAGATCTTCGAAGAATTCTGACTGATTATGGTTTTGAAGGTCATCCCTTAAGAAAAGATTTTCCATTAACTGGTTATATTGAGTTGAGGTACGATGAATTACAAAAAAGAATTGTTTATGAGCCTGTAGAATTATCTCAAGAATTTAGAATTTTTGAATTTACAAGCCCATGAGAAAACTCTTCTAATGTTACACTGTCAGTAACTTCTGAAAAATCCTCAGGCCAACTAGAAAAATTCGCAGATTTTTACGGAATTAATTATACGTATACTTACGACTATGCCTACTAAAGTTATATATTATTAAAAAAAATATGTGACAGTTAAATTCTGTTCTATATTAAAAAATAAAAATACTATATGAATATAATAAAATTAAAATTAAAAACTCAAAACATTCATACTCTAACCTCATTTGTGAATATTATCACATGATACTTAAACGAATCGTTGTGTAATGTTTCAGTAACCCATTTACCTAAACTTAAAAATAAAATTATATTATTTAGTTCTCCTCATGTAAATAAAAAATCAAAAGAGCAGTTTCAGCTAATTACACACAAATGTCTTATAACTATTTCTAATGGGTATTATCCAGGCAGCTCTAAAAATGATGTTCAAATTACCCGTAGTATTATTAAAACGGTGCATAAATTAATAATAAAAATACCAAGTTCTATTTCTTTAAAAACAATAATAACCACGTTAAAATAAGTAGGAAAATAACTCAATAGGTAGAGTGTTAGTTTTCAAAACTAACAGTTGTGGGTTCAAATCCCTCTTTTCCTGTTCGCTTTACTTTTTAAAGTTTTAAAACATACACTCATTATAAATGAATAAAAATAAAATATTATTAAAAAAAAAGAAAAGAAAAGTAGATCAAATTGAAACTTTTACAGGGAAACATTCGTTTATAATCTTGCAATTGGGTAATTTAACAACAGACTCTTGATTAAAAATTAAAAAAGATTTTTTTGAATACGAGATAAGGTCAATTAAAATTAAAAATAATAGTGTTCGTATCTTAAATGCAAACAGATTAAAGGAATGGGATACTAGAGATTATCAAAGTTCTATTTTAATTATAAAAGTATTAAAAGCTAAAAGCTATAAATTTTTTATAAACCATATACTAAAAACACATAAAAATTTAGTTTTTATTAAATATATAATAAATGAAAAAACTTCTTATTTACCTTTTACAATAAAAAATACATACTCGAAACTAAAAACCAACACTGTAACTGAAACTTTAAATTTAAATATTTTAACTGTAAGCACAATGATGTACACGTATCTAAGTTTAATGGCTATTAAAAAACGGAATAGTTCAGTTGGTTAGAACATCGGGATCATAATCCGAATGCCGTGGGTTCAAATCCCGCTTTCGTTAAACAAGAAAAGATGGCTGAGCGGCTTAAAGCACTGGTTTGCTAAATCAACGTATATTATATGATATACCATGGGTTCGAATCCCATTCTTTTCATATAAATAAAAAACTTATCATGAGATACATTAAAAAATTAGGAATTTTTAACAATAAAAATTTAAAAGAAAAAACTTTAGGAAAAAAAAATACAGGGGGTCGTAATAATTTAGGTAGACTTACTTCATACAGAAAAGGGGGAGGTCATAAACAATTATATAGAGAAATTAATTTTCAACGATCAGACTTAAATGGTGTAATTACGTCTATAGAATATGACCCGAATAGAACCTGTAATATAGCATCTGTGTTTGACCATAATAAAAGAAAATTTAATTATATATTAGCCCCCAAAGGTATCTCTTTGGGAGATTACATTAAATCAGGTAAAAATGCTGATGTTCATTTGGGCCATTCTTTACTGTTAGAAAAAGTACCTTTAGGAAGTTTTATTCATAACATTAGTTTGAGCCCTAATAATGTAGGTAAATTAGCTAGAGCTGCGGGGTCTAGCGCTCAATTGATACATAAGAATAAAAAGTACGCTACAGTTAAATTAAAATCAGGTGAGCATAGATTAATTCCTTTAGATTGCCACGCTACTTTAGGTATATTATCTAATGAAAATAATAATAATTTTTTAATAAAAAAAGCAGGAAGGTCTATCTGGTTAAATCGAAGACCTAGCGTAAGGGGAGTTGCTATGAATCCTGTTGATCACCCTCACGGAGGAGGTGAAGGTAAAACCTCAGGAGGTCGTCCTTCAGTAACACCATGAGGGAAGCCTGCAAAAGGCAAACCGACTAGCAAATCTAAAAATAAATTAATAACTATTTCTAGAAAGATAAAAAATAAGTAAAGTAATATGAGTAGATCTAAATGAAAAGGACCTTTTATTGAAAAATCCATTTTAAAAAAAAAATTAAAATCGTGATCTAGAAAGTCTACGGTACTCCCGTTTTTATTAGGAGATTCCTTAGCTGTATACAATGGCTATAAATTTGTTAAAATAAAAATTACAGAAGATATGCTTGGGCATAAATTAGGGGAATTCTCATTGACTAGAACTGAATTCTTTTACAAACAAACAAAAAATAAATAAAAATGGGACAAAAAAGTAATCCAATAATTTCTAATATAAATTCCAAAAATAAAATAACAAAATCAACTTTTTACGGTAAAAATCTTGAAGAATCTTCTTTTTTTTTTCTTCAAGATTTGGAAATCAGAAAATACTTAAATATTATTTTTCAAACAAATGGGATAATAGTTTCAGACTGTAGAATTCAAAGATCCAATAATAATGTTAATATTTCTGTAGATTATTACACATCATCTATAGTAATTTCAAAATGAAAGTATTTGATAAAATATTTTAAAAACATTATTAAAAAATCTAAAATAAATAAAAAAAAATCAATTGTAAATTATATATTTAAAAAAAAAAAATTAAATATTGAATTATTTTTTACTATTAAAACAATAATATCTAAATCTAAAGTTATTAAAAATAAAAATTCTTTAAGCACTAACAAGAAACAAATTTTTTATAAACTAAAAAAAAAATTAGATATTAAAAATAAAAAATATTTGGCTATTGATAAGTTAAATACCTTTTTAATGCAAAAAAAAATAATACGGACTTTATTTAAATTTACAAATATTCTAAAAATTAATCTTAAGCTAAATAATATTCAAAATAACAAATTTTTGAAACATAAACACAAAGAGCTTACTTTATACAATAAAAAAAATTTTTATAAAGAAACTATTAATGTTTTAAATTTAATTTACCTTAATAAAGGTTCAGCTAAATTATTAGCTGAATTAATAAAAATACAATTTCAAGTATTAAAAAAACATAATCTTTTCTTAATATTTATAAAAAGAGTATTACAAAGTTTTTATAAAGTAAATAATAATAAAATTAAAGGAATTAAAATAGCCATTAATGGTAGGTTTAACGGAGTTTCTAGATCCCGAGGAAAAATAATACAATATGGCAAATTACCATTACAAACAATCAACTCCGATGTAGACTACTATTACAATCGATCGCATAGTGTGTACGGTATCTTTGGGGTAAAAGTTTGAGTACGTAGGGCATAAAAAAATTACAAACCTTTAAAAAAGGATTAATTAGATATTTATTTGAACTCGTAAATATAAAATAAAAACATAATATAAAAAATGTTGTTACAACCTAAAAAAACAAAATATAAAAAATATAAAAAAGGAGTCTTACCTAAATTAGAATATAGATCTAATAAATTAAAATTTGGAATTTTTGGATTAAAAACTGTTGAATCTGGGTGTATCTCGGCCAAACAAATAGAATCTGCCAGACAAGCAATTACAAGAAAAATAAAAAGAGAAGGTAGAGTTTGAATTAGAATTTTTCCGAATTTACCTATAACTTCTAAACCCATTGAAGTAAGAATGGGTAAAGGTAAAGGGTCTGTTAGCCATTGGGTAAAAAAAGTTGGTGGAGGGACTATATTATTTGAAATTGACGGTATCCCCGAAAAACTTGCTAAAACTGCGCTATTTACCGGAGGCGCAAAATTACCTGTCAAAACTTTAATAATAACCTAAAATGATAATAAAAAAATTTAAATTTTATTTATACGATAAAAATACTCTCCTTAAAACTCAACAAATTACGAGACACCCTCTTAAAAGTAAAATATTTAAAACTTCTAATAATAACAATGAAATAGATTTTGGTCATTTCAGAAATTTTAAAATTAATAAAAGTGAAATATCAAATTATTTTACGTCTAATAGGATTTTAAAATATAATTCTTTAAAAAATGATGTTAGTAAACTGAAATTATTTTTTAAAGAATTTACGATGGAAATTAACCCTATATTAAAAAAAAAAAAATTAAATATTAAAAAAAAATCTTTTAATCAAACTGTAGAATCTGTTAAAATTTTACGTAAATCATTGTTTTTAAAAAGACTAATAAAAGGAAGACTTATTAAAAAAACTAAAGGAGGTTTCTTGGTTTCCATACAGGGGTTTAAAGCTTTTCTTCCTAATAGCCAGTATTATATTAATAAAAATAGTAAAGATAAAAAAAAAAATCTATTTTTAAAACCCATATTAGTAAGAATATTGGCAATTAAAGCCATAAAATATAACTTTAAATATAGTAAATATAAGAAACCTATTAATTACGTTTTAAACATATTAGTTTCTTCAAAAAAACCTATGAAAAAACTTAAAAAAAAAAGCAAAAGATACAATTTGAAATTAGTAACTCTTTCCACAAAACTGAAATTAATTCAACAATTTAAATACTAAAATAACAAATATTTTAAATAAAATAAATTTTATACTTTTTTTTTATTGCTTTTGTTATATTATATACCCACTAAAGTAATTTTTGTTATACATTTTTAAAATAGATTAAATTTTTCTATTTTAAATAAAATAAATTTTATACTTTTTTTCTAATTATTTTTAACTTTAATTAAATTTATTATGTTATTACAAGCAGCTAAATTTATTGGAGCCGGATTAGCTACCATCGGGTTAGCTGGTGCTGGAGTAGGTATAGGTACTGTTTTCGGTGCTTTGGTACTAGGAACTTCAAGAAATCCTTCTTTAAAAGACGAATTATTTAGATTAGCTATTTTAGGTTTCGCCCTAACTGAAGCAATCGCTCTTTTCGCGTTAATGATGGCCTTTTTAATTCTTTTCGCATTATAATATAACTTTCTTTTACAAATTTTAATTTTGAGATTACTGTAAACTTTATATCTTTAAAATAGGTTAAAGTTTCCTGTTTTAAATAAACAAATAAAAAGTAATTTTTGTTATACATTTAAACTTAAAAAAAAAAAAATAGTTCATGTTTAATTAAAAAAAAATCGCAAAAAAAATAAATTAGCATTAAAGAAGAGATGACTGAGTGGTTTAAAGTGGTAGATTGTAAATCTATTAGTAATTTTGCTATCGTAGGTTCAAATCCTACTCTCTTTATTTATCTGTATACTGCCTCTTTTGAGTGATGGTGTAACTTTAAAAGTACCTTATTGTTTTTTTCTAAAATTAGAGGGATTCTAAACACGCAAATATTTATGATAAATATCAGTTTTAGTCAAATCATTATTATAATACTACTATCTATTTTATTTTTTTCCGATTTTTCTAAAATTATGAATACTATTTACATGAACATAAAATTGTTAAAAATATCACTTAAAAAAACTTTCTTAAATAAAAAATAATATTAATGTTCAAATATATCATAGAACTTAAAATTAGATTTTTTTACGTAACAATGTCTTGAAGTTTATTAATAAGTCTTTTTTATTGATATAAAGAATCCATTTTATTTTTTTTATCTATACCAGTTATAAATTTAAATAATTTATATTTCATTTATACTAATTTAACAGAACCCTTTTGAACGTATTTGTATATCGTAATTTTTTTAAATTGTTTTACAATAATACCCTTTTTAATATTCCAATTTTGGTTATTTTTTAAACCCGGTTTATATAAAAGTGAAAAATGTAAAATTAAAAATTTATTGATTGTTAATACTTTGACTTGTATACTAGGCAGTTACCTAGTATACAATTATTTCATACCTTACAGCTGACTTTTTTTTTTTAAAGTAAGTGAAATCCAAAATTTAGGAATGTTAAATTTACATTTTGAAGCAAAACTAAATGAATATATTGATTTAATTTTCGATCTATATTTATATTGTTTTATACTAACTCAAATTTTAAGTTTTTTTATTTATTTCTTAATTTATTTAGGTAAAAATAATTTAAGAATAATTTCTTTTTCAAGAAAATACGTATATGTAATTCTAATAATCTTTTCATCTATAATTACTCCCCCTGATATTATTAGTCAGGTAATTATTTCTATACCATTAATATTATGTTATGAAATATTATTATTTATCTATTTCATAACGGACCAATAAAAATTTAATTATTTAAAAATTACAAATGTTTAATCAAAAAAATACTTTTTTAAAAAAAAAAAGATTAAAAAACAAAAAAAGATTCCTTAAAACTTGTATAAACGGTATAATACACGCTAAATTTTCTTTAAATAATACTCAAATAACTTTAACTGATTTATTAGGAAATACAAAAGCTTGAAGTTCCTGTGGGAGTATGGGATTCAAAGGAGGAAAAAGATCGAGTAGATTTTCAGGCCAACTTACTGCAGAAAATTTAGGTTATAAAGCTAAAAATTTAGGGTACAGTAAAGTTATCTTACATTTAAATGGGGCAGGTAAAGGAAGAAATGTCTGTATAAATGGCCTTAAAAAAACTGGCGTTAAAATATTAATTATTAAAGATTTTACTTCAATACCTCATAACGGCTGCAGACCCCAAAAACTTAGAAGAAAATAAATAGATATAAACAAAGTTCTAGAAGACTTTATTATTTATTTATTTTGATATTAATAGGAAATGAATTTGTTTTCCTGAGCGTTATTCTTTAAAATTTATAAACTGTTAGGCTTTACTTTAAATAAATACTTATTTATTTTAAATATTATTTAATTATATATTAAGATGAGTATTCAGTGGCTAATTTAACTAAACACCCTGTTAATTGTAATTCTTTAGAGAAATCAAATGAAGTAATTCTTTATTTGTACTTTTTACTTATATTATATTATGAAAATTAGTGTTATTAAAAATAATCAAAATCACCCGTTTCATTTAGTGGACCCAAGCCCTTGACCTTTAATTGCAGCGATAGGAGCATTTTCAATGACTTCTGGTTTAGTTATGTATATGCATAATTATATAGGAGGTTTAAGCCTGGTACAAACAGGCTTATTTATTACTTTATTTGTTATGTACACTTGATGAAGAGATATCATAAGAGAAGGAACTTTAGAGGGTCAACATACATACGATGTTCAAATAGGACTTAGAATGGGTATGATTTTATTTATAGTTTCAGAAATCATGTTTTTTTTTGCTTTTTTTTGAGCATTTTTTCATTCAAGTTTATCCCCTACATTTGATATAGGTGCAGTATGACCTCCAGAAGGGGTTCCTGTATTAAGCGCATGAGAAATTCCATTATTAAATACGGTGATTCTTTTAAGTTCGGGAGCAAGTGTTACTTGAGCGCATCACGCTATTGTAGCTGGGGCTAGAAAGGAAGCTTTAAAAGGACTTTATCTAACGATTATTCTTGCTATTTTTTTCACAGCACTTCAAGGCTTCGAGTATTTAAACGCACCTTTTACGATAGCAGACAGTGTTTATGGTTCGTGTTTTTATATGGCTACAGGGTTTCATGGATTTCATGTTTTTGTAGGGACTTGCTGTTTAACCGTTTGTATATTAAGATTAATGTGACATCATTTTACTAGAGAACATCATTTCGGATTCGAAGCTGCTGCATGATACTGACATTTTGTCGATGTAGTATGGTTATTCTTATTCGTAACAATATATTGGTGAGGAGGTAATTAATACTAAAATCTTTAATAATCATATTATTGCATTTTCGTAAAAAGAAAATATTTGTACAACATTTAAATAAGTAAAATGACTTGAAATTTTTGAAATTTTATTACAACAGATTACCTTGACAAGGTAGTAAATTATTCTAACTGATTATTTATTACCCCAAATTTTTTTTTTCTAATTTTTTTAAGCTTAATAATTATATCAGCTGTTATGGTTATTTCGGTTAAAAATCCTGTGCACTCTGTCTTATTTTTAATTTTATCATTTATAAGTAGTTCAGGACTACTTTTTTATTTAGAATCAGAATTTATACCTTTTATTTTTATTGTAGTTTACGTGGGGGCTATAGCTGTTCTTTTTTTATTTGTAGTTATGATGTTAGATATCAAAATAACAACATCAAATAAAGATTTTTTAAAATATTTTCCCGCAGGAAGTTTAATAGGGGGGGTCTTTTTCCTAGAAATACTAGACACATTAAATAAAGATACACCTACACTTTATGAAAAAAATATAGAAATCAATAATTTTTGATGGTTAGATTGACTAAATAATATAGATAACATTACTAATGTGGGATCCTTGGGTCAAATTTTATTCACCGGATTTTTTTCATATTTTTTAATTGTAGGTTTAATTTTATTGGTAGCAATGCTAGGGGCTATATCTTTAACACTTACCTATAACAGAAAAGCAAAAGTTCAGTCCATATACAAACAAATATCCAGAAACTTTAATAACGCAATTTTTTTATCAAAAAAACATTATTAATTAATTAAAAAATCTAAAATCCTGTAACAAAAATGTTTATAGTACGTACATGATCAATCCAAAATGAGTCGTACGAATATACACAGGATTATAAAAAATCTTATAGTTCAGTTGGTTAGAACAATCCGCTCATAACGGATAAGTCAGCAGTTCAAATCTGTTTGAGGTTATTAAATAAATTAATTAAAAAATCTAAAATCCGGTAACTCAGTTGGTTAGAGTGTGGACTTGATAAGCCCAAAGTCAGTAGTTCAAATCTACTTCGGATTAATTTTGGTTATTAGAACTAAAACCTGTCTATAATTTTTTTCTTGAAATTGCTCTCTCAGAAAAATCAAATAATTTAAAAATCTCAAATTGAGTTTCTTAAATTTAAGGGTCTGTTTTTCAAGCAAAACGGGTTTAAGGTGGAATTTCGTAGTGTGTCTTTTTTTTTCAAAAATTGATTTTATCCCTTGTATACCCCTTAACTATTCGAAAATCCTGATTTCTGAATGGGATTTACGGGCTTTAAATCCAGTTATTTTTTTTCTTGAAAAGTGATCTTTTATTTACGGGCTGAAAGAAATCGTTCAAATCTACTACGGCTTAGTCTTAATCATTAAACTCAAACCTGTCTCTAATTTTTTTCTTGAAAATCGACTCCTTTCTAAAAATGAATAGTTTAAAATTTTAGACTCCTATAAACAAATACAGGGGGTTTTACCAGTCAACCTTAAAAAAATCCGTAAAAAAAGAGTTGCGCAAAATTTTAAGAATAATTGTAAGGGTATCCCAATGTTTGCTTAATTTTGGTGCTTATATGGTTAGTATAGGC
>Ga0209830_10000389_pt1 | contig 46655 bp, 46 predicted proteins | sample ArcticOcean_MG_C_12_FD_187439 | JGI IMG/M metagenome (GOLD analysis project Ga0209830, IMG submission 187439) | Marine microbial communities from western Arctic Ocean - ArcticOcean_MG_CB8_130 (SPAdes) (version 2) | ecosystem: Environmental > Aquatic > Marine > Oceanic | place: Arctic Ocean...
ATCAGGATCCCATACAGGCATATCCTCTAGGGCAATACCCATTTTATGTCCCGTCCATCTTCCTAAATTTTGATCTGGAAAGAATAAGACCTTTTCTCTTTTTTTAAAGGCCCAATCAAGAACATTTGGTGCATTTGTTGAGGTACATACAATACCATTATGTTCACCACAAAAAGCTTTAAGATCTGCAGCTGAATTAATATAAGTAATTGGCGTAATAGTTTTATCAAAATCTAAAACTTTAGAAAGTTCTCTATAAGTTCTTTCTACCTTTGCTAAATTTGCCATATCAGCCATAGAGCATCCAGCTGAAAGATCTGGTAATACTGTAATCTGTTCTGGTCTTGATAAAATATTAGAAACTTCGGCCATAAAATGAACGCCAAGAAAAACAATATATTTGGCATCTAGATTCTGTACGTACTGTGCAAGCTTAAGTGAGTCCCCAGAGTAATCCGCGTGCCTATAAACAGCTTCATTTTGATAGTGATGCCCTAAAATGACAATTTTATCACCTAAAGTTTTTTTTGCTTTGATAATTCTATCTTGGCAATCGTCATTCTTAAGGCTTTCAAAAGCATCGAACTTAATGGTGGCTGTATTCATAATATATATTTTAACTTGCTAATAGCTTAATCTCATATAATTTTTCCAGTGCTTTAACATTGGTCCAGGAAAATACTGATTTTTTTGCCTCTTCTAATGTGACCCATTTAAAATCGATATGTTCCTTAGGAGAAAGTGTCACAGGTACTTTTTTTGGCAACTCTAAACCAAAAATATGTTCAGTATTATATTCAACGCCTGGGCCATATCGGTATTGCCAATGAGAAAATATTTTATACTCATGACTTAAATTCCAATCTTGTAAGAGATAATTTTCGCAAATAATTCCAGTTTCTTCTAGAACTTCTCTTTTTGCAGTTTCTAATAGCAATTCATTCTTCTCTAAGCTACCAGTGACTGATTGCCAAAAATTAGCCTTATCTGCACGACTCAGTAATAATATATCAAGTTGTTTGGTATAAATAACAACTAGTGCTGATATTGGAATTTTATAATGTGGTAGTTTCAAATTTTTGGTAGCTTGAAAATAGTAGTTTCTTGAATACCTTTTATCTCTGAGATGGAAACTTTTGTAATTTTTTTAATTTCTTGGATGAGGCCTTGAACAAGAACTTCTGGAGCTGAAGCACCAGCTGTAATTCCTATACTTTTTTTATTCTTTAGCCATTTAGATTGAAATTTTGTCATATCGTCTATAAGCACGGCATCTATATTTTTATCTTTGACCATATCCAAAAGCCTATTTGAATTCGAACTATTTTTTGATCCAACAACAAAAACAAGATCATGTTGCCCAAACATTTTTTTAACAGCCTCTTGTCTATTTTGTGTTGCGTAACATATGTCATTGCTTTTTGGCCCAACTATTAATGGGTATTTTGCTATTAATGCATCAATTATTTTCTTAGTATCATCAATAGACAAAGTGGTTTGGCTTACATAGCTAAGTTTATTAGGGTTCGAAACTTTTAATTTGTTAACATCTTCTATATTTTCAACTAAATGGATTTGACTGGCCAAAGAATTTTTTTCAATCTGCCCCATTGTGCCTTCTACTTCCGGATGGCCTTTGTGCCCGATCATGATAATTGTATATTCATCATTACTTAATTTATTGACTTCACGATGCACTTTAGTAACCAATGGACACGTTGCATCTATTGAAATAAGATTAAATTTATCAGATTCTTTTACTATTGCCTTAGATACACCATGAGCACTAAAGATGACATGGCTTGATTTTGGGATTTCTTTTAAGCTTTCAACAAAAATTACACCTTTTTCCTTTAGCCCCTTAATTACAAATTTATTATGAACAACTTCATGATGAACATAGACTGGAGCGCCATACTTTTCTAATGTTTTTTCTACGATTAATATTGCTCTTTCGACTCCCGCACAAAAACCCCTGGGGTTAGCTAACGATATATTAATCATCTCTTTTGACATAGTAAATTTAGGGTAGTAGTTGCTCACCATTAATTAAGTCAGCAAAAGTTTCACGATTTTTTATTAGATGTAATTTATCATCATCAACAAGTATTTCTGATGCTTTTGGACGAGAATTATAGTTTGAGCTCATTGACATTCCATATGCTCCAGCATCTAAAACAGCTAGTATGTTACCTTCTACTGCTGACAATAAACGGTCCTTACCAAGAAAATCACCTGTTTCACATACAGGGCCAACAATATCATAGTGTTTTTGCTCAGAGTCAGTTGGAGATAAATTTATAATTTTGTGAAAAGCTCCATATAGTGCAGGCCTCATTAGGTCATTCATAGCTGCATTAATAATTATAAAATTTTTCTCTGAACTATTTTTTATATATTCAACTTCAGTCAATAAAATACCGGCTTTACCAATTAATGCTCGACCAGGCTCAAAAATAATTTTTAGATCACGGTCTTTAAGAATATGTTTGACAGTTTTAGCATAATCAGAAAAAGTAGGCGGCACTTCATTAGAGTATTGAATACCAATTCCTCCTCCAATATCAATATGTTCAATTGAAATATCAATTGATTTAAGATGATCTATAAGTACAAGAAGTTTTTTTATTGAATCTTCAAAAGGTTGCAATTCTGTTATTTGAGATCCAATATGACAATCAATGCCTTTAATCTCAATTGAATCCAGTTCTTTGGCAATTGTATACATTGAGATTGCATTCTGTTCGTCAATGCCAAACTTATTATCTTTTAGCCCAGTTGAAATATAAGGATGTGTTTTAGGATCAACATCAGGATTTACTCTAATTGATATACTGGCCACTTTGTTTAATTTTTTTGCAATACTTTGAATGCGATAAAGCTCTGCTTCAGATTCAACGTTAAATGCAAGAATGTCATGCCTAATAGCTAATTCAATGTCTTCTTTAGATTTTCCAACACCTGAAAAAACAACTTTTTTTGGATCACCTTTTGCAGTAATGACCCTTTGAAGCTCTCCAGAAGAAACAATATCAAAGCCAGCCCCATTTTTTGCAAGCAAATTCAATATAGCTATATTAGGATTAGCTTTGACCGCAAAACAAATTAGGTGGCTTATGTCATTGAATTGATTTTTAAAATCTAAGTAGTTATCAAGAATATTTTTTTTCGAGTATATGTATGAAGGAGTACCAAATTCTTTAGCAATATTTTCAACGAGGAGATTCTCAATATAAAATTTTCCATCTTTTAATTTTAAAATAGATTCAGTCATTTTTAGATTTAAGCTATCTTTGATTTTGGGATTGGAAACTTATTTTCATGAATCACTGCTTGAGGATATTTTTCTTCAGGTATGTAAAGTTCGCCTTTTGTGCCACAACTATTTAATAGTAGTGAGATAGTTAGCAAATAAAAAATATAGTGTATTTTCATAATTGATTCCTTGGTTATCTTATTTTATCATTAATAAAAACTATTTTTTTGGGTTTAATTGAAGAAGCCTATTTGTAACAAGAGCATTAACCAAACCAAAAATGAATGCTGACAGTATAAAAATTGGTAAAAGATAAAATATTCCATTATGTGGAATTATCCAGAGCCTTACGATAACAAATTGACCGACGATATGCGCTAATGAAGCAATCAAACTAAAACTAATTAGACTAAAATATTTTGGACTTAAATTTTTAAAAATTATAAGAGAAAGAAGGCTAAATAGGGCACCACTCAAACTTAGAAAAAATGTGGGACTTAAAAATGACCCTAAGATAATACTTGTTACAAAAACTCTAATAATTGAGACCCATATCCCCATTCTTAAATCGAATTTAAATATTGTATATAAAATTATAATATTCGCTATTCCAGGCTTTACTCCAGGGATAGGGCTTGGGAAAAAAAATTCAATTAACGATAATGCAACAGCTATAGCAGAGAGCTTAGCAATTTGATGATCTCTATCAGAAATATTAATAGTTGATAGAGTCATAATTTGTTTTAGCTCCTAAAATAGAAATAGATATTTTATTTGGGATACAAATAATTATTTGGTTTGCTTTATTTATCCATCCTTGATGGATGCAGTATTTCTTAGCACAAGGGGCTGAGGCGAATCTAACTTTTCCATTATCAATAATTATTGTTGTATCTCCTTTTGCCCCATTAATTATTTTAGTTATTTTTTGATTTAGACTATAAGTTCCTAATATTTCATTATTTTTATATATCTCCAAGTATTCGCCTTGTGGGAGATTCCATAGAAATTTTGTACTAATAATAATTAAGGCACAGAATAAAACAATAATTAACCAGTCACCAGGTTTAATTATTTTAAAAGATTGTAATATTTTTCTTATCAATATCATCTTCCCAATTTATTTCTTTATTTAAGGACTTACTTATAAGGATGGAGTCATCATTCATAATAATCAAAAAATATTTAATATTTAATAATTTAGCCATATTTGCTTTATTTTCTTTATCAATAATAAAAAGAGGTTTAGAAAAAACATCTGAGAGAGTGCCTGAATCTTTTGAAGGAGGTAATAAAATGGTAGCTGATTGTGTGTTATTTTCAGGATAACCCGTTTTAGGATTAATTAAGTGAGAATACCTTTGATTATCAACCATAATATATCTTTGATAATCACCAGATGTTCCAATGGACCAACCAGGCTTAAGAGCAATCGTAGCTATTACATTAGGTTTTCTAGGATTTTGTATACCAACGACCCAATCACGTTTCCCATATTTACCAATAGCCAGAATGTTGCCGCCAATATTTATTAAAGCATTCTCAATATTATTTTTTATAAGAATTTTTGTTGCTTGATCTAATGCATAGCCCTTTGCATAACCACCTAAATCTATTTGAACATTTTCATTATTACTTTTTAAAATACCATTCTCAATTTTTATTGATTGCATTGAAGGGGTAGATGATACTAATTCTTGAATTATTTGCTCATTTGGGATTTTTTTATGATTATAATCATTAGAGTGAAAGCCCCATAGCTTAATTAGCTTTCCTATAGCTGGATTAAATAAATTTTGAGTTTGAGTTTCAAGGAGCTGAACATTCCTTAGAATTGTTATGATTTCGTTGTTATTAATAGGTATAGATTTATTTTCAGAGATTGCAGTATTAATATCTGTAATTAGGCTTTTTTCCCATGGGTGAAGCAATTTATGTAGCCGATGAAATTCAGTAAAAATTTCATTAGTTACTTTTTCAGCATCAATTCTAGATTCACCATAAATCTTAATATCAATCAATGTTCCGAAGATAAAATCCTTACCATGATTAACCTTAGAATCGCTACAGCCGATTAAAAAGCTGATTAAAAAATATACAAGTAGTCTATTTAAATGCATTAATAATATATGCTGCAGCTTTAAAATTTGTTTGCTCTTCGATCTCAACAATCCCAGTAGGGCTAGTTATATTAATTTCAGTTAAATAATTACCAATAACATCCAAACCTACAAAATTAAGTTTATTTTTTATTAGGAAGTCTTTAACACCCCTCACTATTTTTTTATCTCCGGCGGTTAATTTTTGAGCTTTTCCTTGACCACCTTTTGCCAAATTAGCTCTGATCTCTCCTTTAGCTGGAACCCTTGCTAATGTATAAGGCATAGCTTCACCCTTGATTACAATAATACGTTTATCACCCTTTTCTATTTCAGGTAAGTACCTTTGGGCCATGATAGTTTTTGTACCATTATTTGTTGCAGTTTCTAAAATGACATTGATATTTTTATCTTTAGGAGTGACCATGAAGATACCGTTACCGGCCATGCCATCTAGCGGCTTTATAATCACTTTTTTTTCTTTCTGTATAAATTTAATTATATCTTCGGCTTGTGAAGAAATAATTGTAGTTGGGATAAAGTTTTTGAAATTCAGTATTGATAATTTTTCATTATGATTTCTAATTCCAACAGGGTTATTGATAACATCAACATCAAATTTTTTTGCATGTTCGAGTATATATGTCAGGTTTAGATAGTGATTATCGAAAGGAGGGTCTTTTCTTATAAAAACTTTTGTAAAATACTGTATTTTATTTTTTATTATTGGCATCTTAATGGACAATGAATCGATACTAGAAATATGATGGCTATCAATTATTATATTTTGATTTTTATCAATAGATAGTGAATGAATATTTGTGTAATGAGCCTCTATTCCTTGATTAAGACATTCTTTAATCAACGCTATAGTGCTGTCTTTATAAGAAATTAATGTCTCTGGCTCATCAATTATAAATAAATATTTCATCATATTTAGGTTTGAAGTTCTTTCGCAGCAGCAAGTAAAGCTAATCTCGCTATAACCCCGTAAGCATAAAATCTATTGGCTTTATCATCACAGGGTCTGCCTTGATCTGGCATAAGGCATGATGTTTCAAAAGAAACCGGCACAAAATGCATACCCGGCGAATTAAGGTTCTCATCTTTCTCTTTATTTGTATGTACTCGATAGAAACCACCAACTACAAAATGATCGATCATATAAACAACAGGCTCAGCTACTGCGTCATTTATGGTCTCTTCTGTATGAACCCCCTCTTGAATAATGACTTCTGTCACCTTAAGTCCTTCTTTAACAACAGACATCTTTTTTCTCATTTTTCGATTAAGATTTATAACTTCCCCACTATTCTTAATTGTCATTATTCCCATCCCATAAGTGCCCGCATCTGCTTTGATGACCACATATGGTTCATGAGTTATATTGTATTGAGAATATTTTTCTTTTATTTTTAATAAAAGTTTATCAATAGATTCAGCTAATTGAATCTCTCCTTCCCGCTCAAGAAAATTTAAACCATCTAGTTTTTCAAAATATGGATTAATTAACCAGGGATCAGTCTTAGTAAATTTAGAAAATTCTTCAACAACCTGATTGTAATAATCGAAGTGTATTGATTTTCTTCTAGTTGGCCAACCTGCTGACAGAGGAGGAATAATATTCTGATCAAGATCTTTAAGTTTATCGGGAACCCCTCCAGAAAGATCATTATTTAGGATAATCGCACATGGTCTAAAGGTTGTAGAATCATCATTTTTTAAAAATAAGCGATCACTATCTCTATGAATAGGCTCAATTTTTATAGAATGATTATCATCAATTTCAATTATTTGAATTTCATTTATATCTTCGTCAGCACTACCAATTCTAACTTCAAGTCCAGAATTTTTTAACATTTCTGTCAAGTCAAATATATTTTTTAAGTAAAACTTATTTCGTGTGTGGTTCTCAGGAATAATTAGAACTCGCCATGCATCCGGACAAATTTTTTCTATAGCAACAGAAATAGCTTGAATTGTGAGTGGGGCAAAATCAGGATTTAGGTTATTGAATCCTCCTGGGAAAAGATTGGTATCTACAGGGGTTAATTTGAAACCAGAATTTCTTAAATCAACTGAGGCATAAAATGGAGCAGTATGTTCTAGCCATTGTGTTCTAAACCAATGCTCAATATCACAACTATGATTAATTATATAATTTTCTAAATTAAATAATTCGGAACTTAATTCAGTTTTTAAAATAGGAATCATGAGCTCTAAATACCCTGGGCTTGTTGATCTGCATGATAACTGCTTCTTACCATTGGGCCACTTGCAACTGATGCGAATCCTAATTTCTCTGCTTCTTTTTTAAGTTTATCAAAATCAATTGGCGACACATATCTTTCAACAGGAAGGTGATAGGGCGTAGGCTGTAAATATTGCCCTAATGTCAACATATCGACATTATGCTGTCTTAAGTCTTTCATAACATCTAATATCTCCTCGTTTGTTTCGCCCAATCCAAGCATTAAACCAGATTTAGTAGGAATCAAAGGCATCTTTTTTTTAAAATTCTTTAAAAGTAAAAGAGAATGTTCATAACGAGCACCTGGCCTTGCTTGCTTATATAATCTAGGGATTGTTTCAAGATTATGATTAAAAATATTGGGAGGTTGTTTCAATAAAACTTGCAATGCTATTTCTACTTTCCTTTTTCCTCTAAAATCAGGCACAAGAATTTCAATTTTAATGTTTTTGTTATTTTTACGAATTTCTTTTATACATTCTGAAAAGTGGCTGGCCCCACCATCTTTTAAATCATCTCGATCTACGCTTGTGATTACAACATAGTTAAGTTTTAGTTTTGCAATTGTTAAGCCTAATTTGACAGGTTCATTTTCATCTGGCTTAAGAGGTATTCCACTTGCAACATCACAAAAAGGGCAGCGACGAGTACAAATGTCTCCTAAAATCATAAAGGTTGCAGTGCCTTGGCTATAGCACTCCCCAATATTAGGACAGCTTGCTTCTTCGCATACTGTATTCAGTTGGTTGTCTTTAAGAAGTTTGCTTACTTCATGAAATTTTTCACTATTAGGAAGCCTCATTTTTATCCATGAAGGCTTAACTAACTTGTCTTTTTTAACCACCTTTATTGGCAATCGTGCAGTTTTTTCTCTGCCAACTTCCTTAATACTTATTATTTTGTTCATAATGTAGGTTTAGTTTGTTATTAATAATTAAAGCAATTTCTTTGCCAGATTGATCTACGGTACTTTTAATATTGAAGTCTGATAATTGTGCCATTTTTAGCTCAGGAAAGCCACAAGGGGCAATCAAAGAAAATGGCTTAGTATCCATATCAACATTAAAACTTAAGCCATGGTATGCATAGTTATTTTTAATTCTTAAGCCAATAGAGCATATTTTTTTCTCATCTATAAAAACCCCAGGGGCTTCTATTTTAGAATAGGAAGTAATTTTATTTTTTTTTAAAAACTCAATAATAGAAGCTTCAAGAATTGACACTAAATGTCTAATCGTTAGATTATTTTTTTTAATATTAATGAGTGTGTAAATAATCAATTGCCCAGGGCCATGGTAAGTAGTTTTACCCCCCCTATCAACAAATAAATGAGGAATATTAGTATCTGGCATTGCGTAATTTTTTTTATTTACACCAGAAGTAAAGATAGGTTGATGTTCCGTTATCCATAACTCATCTTTTTTTGGCGCTTTATCGATAAAGCGCTTCATATCTCGCCAAGTATTTTCGTAATCTGTACATCCAAGATGCTTTATATTTATTGGCATATGCTATAAAACAAATTTGGTCATTGGGCTTTTTGATAGATCAATATATATGTTGTCAAGTTGCATTTGAGAGGTAACGTAAATATTGCAAGTTAAACTGATATATTTACCATTACTACTGCCCTTCATTTCAATTTTTGAGCCATTAAAATTTCCATAATGTTTTTTTATGATCTCAATAACTGATTCAGAAAAATTTTCTTTTGCCTCTCCCATAACTTTTATTGCAAAGTCACAAGGAAACTCTATTAGTGATTTTTTTTCGTTTTGGTCCATTGGGAGTGAATTGTTACTCTGAGATGATAAAACTATTAAGTTGAATTTTTTGTGCAATATCTTTTAAGGCTTGCTCAGCATTTTTTTTACTATCATACGGCCCAATAGTTACTAAATGAAGAGAATTTTTACTTAACTTTTTAATATTTAATGAATTTCTAAATTGAATTTTAGATAGCCTGTTTATTAGGTAAGAAGCATTGTCTTCACTTGAGAAAGCGCCTGCTTGAATATAAAAATATTTTATCGAGGAGTTGGCCGAAGAGACATTTTCAGTTTCTTCTATATTTTTTTTTGCTAAAGAGGGATTTACCATTTCTATTCTTACCAACTCGCTACCTGTCTCAATGATTCTAAGTCGATGTGCTGCTGCATAGGACAAATCAATAATTCTTTCATCAACAAAAGGGCCTCGGTCATTAACTCGAATAATTACTGAGCGTTTATTTTTTAAGTTTGTTACTTTTATATAGCATGGAAGAGGCAGTGTTTTATGAGCCCCCGTCATCTGGTACATATCATATACTTCCCCAATAGATGTTTTCTTGCCATGATATCTTTTTCCATACCAAGACGCATAACCCTCTTCCTCAAAGGGAATAATTTTTTTCATAGGAGTATATTTTTTATCAAATGCAACATAGGGACGACTTGCCCATTTTGATAGTGCTTCATATTTTGGCTGAGCATCTAGTATTTCATCTAGATTATTTGGTAGATTTTCTTCTGGGCCATCATCTAGGTAGTAAGCGCCTGAGCTTTTTTCCTCAGATTTATTTTTTTTTGCACCTTCTTTAAAAAGAGGATCTATTGATTGACAGCCAAGGAATAAAAAAGAAATTATTAATGTAAAAATATATTTGTTCATTAGTTAGCGATCAAAGATTTGTGAGAATGAAGACTCATAATAATACCAATCATAGCTAAAGATACAACCATTGATGTTCCACCATAACTTATAAACGGCAATGGGGCACCAACTATAGGTATAACTCCGCTAACCATTGCAATATTTACAAAAATTGAAAAAAATAAGGTACATACTAAAGAGGCAGCTATTAATCTAGAAAATGTATTTTGCATTTTTTTTGCCATATCAAAACATCGATATATTATGAAGAAGTAAATAATAAAAATTCCAAAGACTCCAAGAAAACCAAATTCTTCTCCATACACTGAAAAAATAAAATCAGTGGATGTTTCAGGGAGGAAATTAAGTTGTGTTTGGCCTCCAAAAGACCAACCTTTTCCCAAGAATCCACCAGAACCGATTGCAATCATCGATTGAATACTGTGGTAACCGGTTCCCAAAGGATCTCGACCAGGATCAATTAAGCTAAGAATTCTATTTTGTTGATACAAATGCAATATTGACCAGAGGTAAGGTATGGAAAGTACAATAACAAAACTAAAAATCACCATAATTCTTTTTGATAGTCCAGCTAGATAAACAATTGTAAATCCAGCAACGCAAATTAAAATAGCAGTTCCCAAATCAGGTTGCTTCAATATCATTGCACAAGGAATAGCTAAAAGAATGAATGCTATTGCATGAGTTTTAAAATTTATATTATTTTGGAATCGATGATATAGCCAAGCAAGCATCAAGGGAACAGTAATTTTAATAATTTCAGAAGGCTGTAAGTTAAAAAATAATATACTTATCCAGCGTTTTGCGCCATGACTCTCAAATCCAAAAAAAGCAACAAATAATAATAGAATTAAACTTGCTATATATAGGTATGGAGCATAAAAAAGGAATCGTTTCGGGTCTATATGACTTAATATTATTAATAGAGCCATCCCAATTAAAATATTTAATATTTGATTTCCTATTAAATTAATATTTTGTTGGGATGCGCTAGCAAGTGTTATTAAACCAATAAGTAATAAAAATACCACAAGTGACATTAAAATTTTATCAATATTTTTAAAAAAGCTATAAAACTTAAATTGATTCATTACTTAATCCCACTTAGATACGCATCAAAAACTTTTTTAGCGATTGGGCCAGCAGTAGATCCGCCATGTCCTCCATTTTCAACCACAATAGCTATAACAAGTCTCGGGTCTTCAGAGGGAGCAAAAGCGATAAAAAGAGCGTGATCTTTAAGTTCATCTGGTAGTTTAGATTCATCATACACCTCACCTTTCTTTAAGCTGAATACTTGAGCTGTGCCTGTTTTTGCTGAAACATTATAGCTAGAGGTTCTCCCAATAAATGCTGCAGTACCTCCTTCTTTGGTAACTAAAGACATACCTTTTTTAATTAAATCTAAATTATCTGTATCTGTATCTGTATCTGTATCTGTATCTGTATTGGTCGAAGCTCTGACCTTCGATTTCATATGGTCTGAAGTATTTAGTTTTTTTAACAGATAAGGACGTAGATTATTATTTGGATTAATTAGTTTTGCTGTAGCTAAAGCTAATTGAATAGGTGTAGTTTGGGTATAGCCTTGACCAATTGCTGTGATTGCAGTTTCCCCTTGATACCATTTTTTATTATATTTTGATTTTTTCCATTCACTTGAAGCAATAAGCCCTCGCTTTTCATTAGGCATATCAATATTAGTTTTTTCTCCGAAACCAAATCTTTTTAATACACTATTTAATTTTGGTATGCCCAACTCAACTCCTAACCCATAAAAAAAGGTGTCACATGAAACGGCTATAGCTTTTATAAGATCTACTTCGCCATGACCGTCTTTTTTCCAATCTCTAAAAGTTTTAGATTGATTAGGCATGTTATAAAATCCTTTATCATCAATTGAGAAAGGCGGCCGCCTTATATTATTTTCTAATGCTGCAAGTGCAACAAAGGGTTTAAGTGTTGAGCCAGGTGGGTAAACACCCGAAACTACTCTGTTAATTAAGGGCTTATGAGTTGAATCATTAAGCCTTCTCCAATTAGTTTCATCAATCCCATTTATGAATAAATTAGAATCAAAAGACGGCTGGCTAACATATGCCAATACTGCGCCATTATTTGGATCAAGTGCTACCATTGCTCCCTTATATTCCCCAAAAGCTTTTTCAGCAACTTGTTGGATTTGATAATCAATATTTAGAGTTATATCTTCCCCATGTTTTGGAGCTATTGTTTTAATTGTTCTAACGACATTGTTTTGAACATCAACTTCTATTGTTTTATAACCAGGACGGCCATGTAGTCTATCCTCATAAAAATATTCAATGCCCGTTTTCCCTATGTGATCTAGGCCTAAATAACTTTCAAATCGATCTAATTTTTTTAACTTTTTTATATCTTTTTGATTGATTCGATTTAAGTAGCCTATAAAATGGGCACCTGATTTTCCTTTAGGATAAGATCTGGCGAATTTGTGTTTTAAATAAATATTAGGGTATTTATATTGGTTAGCTACAAACTTTGCCACTTGAGTATCTGTTAGATTTGATTTGATCGGAAGAGTTGATGAATAAGATTTCTCAGAAAGATTTTTATTATATTTCTTTAAATCATATTTTGTAATTTCAACGATATTAGTCAATTTTTGTTTTATTTTATTTAGATCAGGCCTATCTTTTGGGTTTATTTCTAAGGTATAAACTAATTTATTTTCTGCCAGTATCTCACCATTAACATCTAAAATTTGACCTCTAATGGGGGGGATCGGAAGAATCTTTAGACTATTATTTTTAGCGAGGGAAGAATAATTTTCAAATTTTATTATTTGTAGATAAAAAATTTTTATTAGTAAAATAAGAAAAATAAATATTATTGCGCCAAAGAGAAAGTTTAATCTATGGGTAAAAATGTATTTAAATTTATGTTGATCCATAATGATTTATAAATTAATTTGATGTAAATTTTTTAATAAATATATTAAAAAATAAGTATGCGATAAAAGTTAAGATTGATTGAATGAATATTAAGTTAAAGCTTATAAATAAGCCGTGACTTAAAGATGTTGCCCATAAAACAAGAAAGCTAGATGTGATTAAGAAAAAGCCCAAAGAAAATAATTGTTGTGTAGATTTTATAACTAGTATTTTTTTGATTATAAAATATAAAAGATAAATGCATATAAAGACTAATCCATATTGACCTAGTAGCTGCCCAACAAATAGATCGACTATCAGCCCAATAATTACTAATTTATATATATTTAAATCTGAACCCTTATTTATAATATAAGCGGTAATAAGCGCTATAAAATAATCAGGCATCATATTTGAATTTTCTATACCAAGGATTCCTATATTTGAAAGAATTATTGATATTAAAAAAAGAATGATAAATAAAGCTCTTTCTTTCCTTTGTTCCAGTATCGTTTTCTTTATCATTTTTTGATATCAATAACTGTTATTTGAGTGAAAGTGGTGGGCTGTGAAAGTGGGGTTATCATGATGGAATTAAATTTCGGAGATGTTGTCGATTTTATTTCAACAACTCTTCCGATGTTTATTCCTTTGGGATATAAACCACCAGCACCGGATGTAACAAAATTATCATTAATTAAAATCGATGAGCTTGATGGAAAAAGTGGGATTTCTAGCTCCCCATTACCATTTCCATAAAGAATAATATTTTCTTTACTATTGTTCATAATTGCTGGAACAGCATAATCTTCTGATGTGATTGGCATTACCTCACTATAGCTTTCAGACGTATTAATTATTTGGCCAACTAATCCGGCATTGTTAATTACTGCTGAGCCAATTTTAATATTATTCTTAGACCCTTTGTTAATTGTAATTATTGAATGCCCGTTTTTAATATTAGGTAAAATTATTTCAGCAGTTACGCCGACTATATTAAAATCTTTTTTAATCTTTAATGTATTTCTGAGTAATTTATTTTCTGATGTAAGTAATTTATTTTCTTGAACTGCAATAGATAAAATGTGGTTAGCTTGCTCAAGAGTTTCAATTTTTTCTTTTAGTAGATTTTTTGATATGAAAGTATCTTTTAAATTAATAAATATATCCGCTGGTAAATTTATTAAATAAGTGATTGGAGACGTTACTATTGAAAACTTTGATTTAATGTTTTTTAAAATTTGTTGTCGGTAGTCAACTCCCATCATCACTAAACATAAAATAAATAATGTAACAAAAGAAACTAATGGAAATGAGTCTCGGTTAAAAAGTTTTAAGTTACCCTTGCTTGCTTTTGTAACCATTTTTATTCAAATGTAAAAGCATTTTGAAATAGATCAAGATTATCTAGAGTCATTCCACATCCTCTAACGACACATGTAAGAGGTTCTTCAGCCACTATGACAGGGACTCCTGTTTCTTCCATTAATAGTCGATCTAGATGATGCAAAAGAGCCCCACCACCTGTCAGCACCATACCATTTTCTGCTATATCTGCTGCAAGTTCTGGAGGAGTTTGTTCCAGAGCTGTTTTAACTGCACCAACTATTGATTGTAATGGATCAGAAAGGGATTCAAGGATTTCATTGCTACTAATAGTTATTTTTCTTGGAAGACCTTCAGCTAGATTTTTACCAGTTACTTCCATCTCCATAAGATCTGTCATAGGGAAAGCGCTACCTATGTGATTTTTAATTTTTTCAGCAGTTGGATCTGATATTACTGTTCCATAATTCCTTCTCATATAATCAATTATTGCTTGATCAATTTTATCCCCACCGACTCTGACTGAGCTTGCGTATACAATTCCACCAAGAGATAAAACACCTACCTCTGTCGTTCCTCCACCAATATCGATAACCATAGAGCCAACAGGCTCATTAACTGGAAGCCCAGCACCAATTGCCGCTGCCATAGGTTCTTCGATTAAATAAACTTGCTTTGCGCCTGCTCTTTCTGCAGATTCTCTAATAGCTCTGCGCTCGACTTGAGTGGCGCCATAGGGCACACAAATCACAATCCGTGGATTAGGAGTAAACCAATTTACACGATGGACTTTATTGATAAAAAATTTAATCATTTCCTCTGTAATATTGAAATCAGCAATGACACCATCTTTCATAGGCCTTATTGCTTCTATATTTTGTGGTGATCGTCCAAGCATTGTCTTTGCTTCTTTCCCTACAGCAAGTATCGACATTTTTGAGTAAGGCCCATTAGGCCCATTTTCTCTTCTCATTGCGACTACTGAGGGCTCATCCAAAATAATACCTTGCCCTTTTAGATAAATAAGTGTGTTAGCTGTGCCCAAATCAATTGCAATATCGTTATCTACAATTTTTTTAAAGAAATCTATCATTATTTTATTATGCCATTTTTGTATGTAAGTAATTTTTCATGTTGCCTCGTAAAAGAGGCTCTAAACCCATGTATAATAACTGATTATTTGTAAATAACTAAAGAAAAATACTGAATTTATATAAAATATGAGTATAAACAAAGAAGAAATTAAAAAAATTGCACATTTAGCCCGCATAAATGTTTCTCAAGAAGAGGTAGAGCAAGTTCAAAAAAAACTTGTTGGAATCTTGGCTTTGATTGAAAAAATGCAAGAAGTTAATACAGATTCTATTGCGCCAATGTCTCATGCTCTTGATATTAATCAGCCCTTAAGGGAAGATAAAGTCACTGAGAAAGATATTCGTGATAAATCCCTTTCTCTAGCTCCTCATTCAGAACAGTCACTTTTTATAGTTCCTCAAGTTATAGAATAAAAATGCTTAATCTTTCCTTAAAAGAACTTTCTCAGGCATTAGAGGAAAAAAAGTTTACTAGCGTTGAATTAACGCAATTTTTTCTTAGTCGAGTAAAAAAACATAACCCATCACTGAATGCATTCATTACTGTTGATGAAGGCAAGAGTTTGGCAATGGCAAAAAAATCTGATCAACTTATTCAGTCAGGAAAAAAATCTATTTTAACTGGCATACCAATAGCCCAAAAAGATATTTTTTGTGCAGATGGATGGAAAACAACTTGCGGTTCAAAAATGTTAGATAATTTTATATCCCCATATGATTCAACCGTAATCCACAAATTTAATAATGCCGGCGCGGTTAATTTAGGTAAAACTAATATGGATGAATTTGCTATGGGTTCATCTAATGAGACTTCTTATTTTGGGCCTGTTAGAAATCCTTGGGATCTTAATTGTGTTCCTGGAGGAAGTTCAGGAGGGAGTGCGGCAGCAGTTGCCGCAAGATTAGCCCCAGCAGCAACTGGAACTGATACTGGTGGGTCAATTAGGCAGCCTGCCTCACTTTGTGGTTTTACTGGACTTAAGCCAACTTATGGACTTGTATCTCGTTATGGAATGATTGCATTTGCATCCAGTCTAGATCAAGCAGGGCCTATGGCAATTAGCGCTGAAGATTGTGCTTTGATGTTAGATGTTATGACGGGCCACGATGAAAAAGATTCTACTAGCCTTGATAGAAAAAAAGAAAATTATTCAAATTTTCTCGACAAAAAAATTGATGGCCTTAGAATCGGAATTCCGAAAGAATTTTTTGAAGATGGTTTGAATTCAGATGTTCAGAAAGTCATTGAAGAGGCGTTAAGGCAGTACGAAAAGTTAGGAGCAAAAATTATTGATATATCTCTACCAAATAATCATTTAGCAATTCCTGCTTATTACGTTATTGCGCCAGCAGAAGCATCAAGTAATTTATCTAGATATGATGGAGTTCGTTATGGTTACAGAACCAAAGAATATGATGATTTAATGGATATGTACTTTAAAACCCGACAGGAAGGCTTCGGGGATGAGGTAAAAAGAAGAATATTAATTGGAACCTATGTTTTAAGTGCTGGCTATTTTGATGCTTATTATCTTAAGGCTCAGAAAATCAGACGATTAATTTCAAATGACTTTAAACTTGCATATGAAAAATGTGACGTGATTATGGGTCCTTCGGCTCCTTCCATAGCATTTAAGTCTGGAGAAAAACAAGAAGATCCGCTTGCAATGTACATGCAGGATATTTTTACAATTTCAACAAATCTTGCTGGATTACCAGCTATGAGTATTCCAGCAGGATTTATTAATGAGCTCCCTGTTGGGCTTCAGTTGATAGGAAATCATTTCGAAGAATCTAAGATTCTTAATGTAGCTCATATTTACCAAAAGAATACAGATTGGCACTTAAAATCTCCAAAAGGAATAGATTGATGGATTGGGATATTGTCATCGGAATCGAAACACATGTTCAGCTGAAAACAAATACTAAGCAGTTTTCAGGGGCATCCACAAAATATGGAAGCGAACCAAATTCTCAAGCATGTTTGGTGAGTATGGCTTACCCAGGGGTGCTTCCAGTTTTAAATAAAGAATCAGTTAATAGTGCAATTCGTTTTGGTTTAGCAATTGATGCTGAGATTTCACCTAGATCTATCTTCGCAAGAAAAAATTATTTTTATCCAGATTTGCCCAAAGGATACCAAATTAGCCAGTTTGAATTACCAATAGTGGGCAGAGGAAAACTATCAATTGATATTGATGGGCAGCCGAAAGATGTAAGAATTTTGAGGGCACATTTAGAAGAAGATGCTGGTAAGTCTTCCCATGGTGTAATAGAAGGTAAGTCTGGTATTGATTTGAATCGTGCAGGTACCCCTTTACTTGAAATTGTAACTGAGCCAGATTTGAGTTCGGCTGAAGAGGCAGTTATTTATGCAAAAAAACTTCATAATTTAGTTCAATGGATAGGTATATGTGATGGGAATATGCAAGAGGGAAGTTTTCGATGCGATGTAAATGTATCAGTTAAGAGGAAGGGGACCTCTGAACTTGGAACCAGAAGAGAAATTAAAAACTTAAACTCCTTTCGGTTTATTAAGCAGGCAGTTGATTATGAGGTAAATTGGCAGATTGAAAGACTTGAAGATGGAGGAAGAATAGAGCAGGCAACTATTTTATTTAATCCAGAATCAGGCGAGACAAAATCAATGAGATCAAAGGAAGAAGCTAATGATTATAGATATTTCCCAGACCCAGATTTACTACCTCTCATTATCACCGATAAAGATATTGAAAAAATAAAAAAAATAATGCCAGAATTACCTGAAGAAATGAAAACTCGCTTTGAAAAAGATTTAGGTTTGTCAGGCTATGATGCTAAAGGAATAACCTCAAGTCGGGACGTTACTAAATATTTTCTAGAGCTTATAGATTTAGGGGCAAATGCTAAATTAGCAGCTAATTGGGTTCTGGGAAACTTATTTTCTCAATTGAACGATAAAGATATTGATATTCTAGATAGCCCTATCTCACCTTCACAATTAAGCTCACTTATTAATCGGATTGAAGATGGTACAATTTCAAATAACGCTGCTAAAAAAATATTTGAGATTCTATGGGGGAATACCGGAAAAAAAGTGGATCAAATAATTGATGACCTAGGGCTAAAGCAAATATCTGATAGTAATGAAATTGATGGGATAGTTGATGAAGTGCTAAAAAATAATTTAACGATGGTAGAAGAGTTTAAGTCTGGAAAGGAGAAAGCTTTTAATGCTTTAATTGGACAAGTGATGAAGGCATCTAAGGGAAAAGCAAATCCCGCTCAGGTCTCATCTACGTTAAAAGAAAAACTTTCTAAATAATTCCGTAAGTATTTTGATACTTTTTAATCAATTCTAATTCATTAGTAAAGCCACTAGTCGTTTCTAGATATTTAATAATATCTTGTAAATTGATAATTGAAATGACAGGTATTGAATATTTATTAGCAATTTCCTGAGTTGCAGATAATGCGCCACCCCCTTTTTCCTGTCGGTCAATTGCAACAATCACACCTGCAATTTTCGCCCCATTGGCACGAATTAAGTCATAAGATTCGTTAATTGAAGTCCCAGCAGAAATTACATCATCAATAACTAACACCTTACCTTTTATTGCTGAGCCGATAATATTTCCACCTTCGCCATGATTTTTGGCTTCTTTTCTATTAAACGAGTAAGGTATATTTGTACTTTTATTTGATAATGCAATGGATGTAGAGCTAACAAGGGGAATGCCTTTATAGGCCGGTCCAAAAATCATATCAAATTCTATTTTTGTATCAATAATTTTATTAGCGTAGAATTCACCTAGGTATTTAAGGCTTTTTCCGTCGTTAAATGCACCAAGGTTGAAAAAATAAGGACTGTTGCGCCCTGCTTTGGTTAAAAAATTACCAAATTGCAACACTTTTTTTTCTAGTGCAAATTCAATAAATAATGAGGTAGATGATGTCATATAAAATAAGTATTTTATGAAGATTATAACCCTAAATTTAAATGGAATTCGCTCAGCTTCAAGAAAAGGTTTTTTTGATTGGCTTCCACGTCAAAAAGCAGACTTCATTTGCCTTCAAGAATTAAAGGCACATGAGGTAGATTTAGATGACCAAATGAAGTCTCCAAAAGGCTATTTTGGTAATTTCAGTTATGCAAATAAGAAGGGTTATAGCGGTGTTGGAATATATTCTAAAGAAAAGCCTAATAAAATTATTAATAAAATTGGCATTCCAGAGATAGATGACGAAGGTCGATATATTGAGATTGATTTAGATAAGATCGTTATTATTTCAGTATATCTACCATCTGGCTCTAGCGGCGAAGAAAGGCAATTATTCAAATATAAAGTCTTAGATAGGATGTTGGCGATATTAAAAAAGAAAATAAAAGTAAGCAAAAGTATCGTTGTCTGTGGAGATTTTAATATTGCTCATCACGAAATAGACTTAAAGAATTTTAAAGGTAATAAGAAAAATTCTGGATTTTTACCAGAAGAAAGGGCGTGGCTTTCTCATTTGTTTTTAAATGTAGGTTGGGTGGATGTATACCGGAATCTTTATTCTGACAAAGGGGAAGATGGTTACACCTGGTGGAGTAATAGAGGGCAGGCTTGGGCGAATAATGTAGGTTGGAGAATTGATTATCAAATTGCTAATTTTGAATTAGCAAACAAAGCAAAAAAAGCAACGATATTAAAAACACAAAGATTTAGTGATCATGCCCCACTGATAATTAATTATTCTGATTAAGATTTATTCCAGGGAGCAATTTTAATAAGAAGAATAATTCCTGGAATTGCAATAAAAGAACAAAATATAAAAAAGTTATGCCACCCAAAAAATTCTACTAAATACCCTGTTGAAGCATTAGTAATAGTTCGGGGAACTGCCGAAAGACCTGTAAATAATGCAAATTGAGTCGCAGTAAATTTAGGATTCGTAGTTTTTGCAATGTAAGCAAGAAATGCTGTAGTCCCAAGTCCTGCAGCAAAGAATTCTAAGCCAACCGTAATTCCTAGTATTAAAGGGCTATATCCGGATATTGCAAGCCAAGCAAAGCTTAATGTAGCAAACATCTGCATAAATCCAAAAATCCATAGTGCACGATTAATCCCAATTTTAATCATCAAAATACCACCTAGAATTCCACCAATAATACTTGCCCAAAGCCCGACAGTTTTAGCAATCACTCCAATTTCGGTCATTGAAAAACCAAGATCCATATAGAATGGGGTAGCAAGTGCGGTTGCCATACTATCCCCAATCTTATAAAGAAAAATAAATAGTAAAATTAAGATTGCCTCCTTTATACCTTTGCGATTTATAAATTCCATAAATGGCTCAATTACTGCTTCCTTGATTGTTTTAGGCGGCATTACTTTTAATAAAGGTTCTTTTATTAAAATTGTTAATATAATTCCTGGAATCATAAATAAGCCAGTAATAAAAAATACAAGATCCCAAGCGAAGATGTCAGCCAAAATAAGGGCTAGAGAGCCAGGAATTAAACCTGCTATTCTGTAGCCATTAACATGGATGGCAGTTCCTAAGCCAAGCTCATTGTCTAAGAGTAATTCCCGACGATACGCATCAATCACTGCATCTTGACTAGCACTAAAAAAGGCAATAGCTATTGATATTATTGCGACTGTCATGATTTGTGATTTTGGATCTAGTAATCCTGCCATACTAATTGAAGCTAAAAGTAATATTTGAAAAATAATTAACCAACCTCTTCTTCGCCCCATTGAAAATGAATAACCATCAAATAGTGGAGCCCAAAGAAATTTCAATACATAAGGTAGCTGAATAAATGAAAAAAGAGCTATAGCCTTTAGTTCTAAGCCACTATTCATTAACCAAGCTGGCAGAAGACTGATTATTATAAAAAAGGGTAGACCAGAGGTAAAGCCGGTGAAGATACAGACAAGCATCTTTTTTGTGAATAAATCACGCCAAATTATTGATGAGGCTGACATTTTTGAGTTAACGATTTACCAAATTATATAAGGCAAGTGCACCAAATAAATTAGGGAAAAAACTTACTGATTTATTATCTGTAAGAACTAATCGATCAACAATTTTATATTTTTTTGATTTACATAAGTCATCAAAATCTTTAATTGTACAAAGGTGAACATTCGGAGTGTTGAACCATGAATAAGGTAATTCTTTTGATTTAGGCATCACTCCTTGGATTGATTGAATTCTATCCTTCCAATATCCAAAATTTGGAAATGTGACAATCACTTGCTTCCCGACACGCAACATTTCATCAATAATTTCTTCAGTATTATGCATAGATTGAATTGTTTTGGATAGGATCACAACATCAAATGAATCATCTTCAAATTCTGGTAATCCAGCTTCTATATCTACTTGAAGAACATTGATTCCTTTTTGAAGTGACTTTAACCATTTATCAGGATCTTTTTCGATTCCGTATCCTGTTATATTCCTCTCTTTTTTAAGGTAACTTAATAATTCTCCATCTCCGCAACCTAGATCGAGAACTTTCGAATTTGAATTAACCCAATTAGCTATAATCGGAAAGTCATATCTATAGTTATTTTTATTCAATTTCATAACATTTTGTTGAAGTAAGATTTTAAAATTATATGATACCTTGGCTCTTCCATTAGAAAAGCATCATGCCCGCTAGCCGCTGTAATTTCTGCATATTTGACATCGATATTATTATCTAAAAGTGCCTTAACAATTTCTTTTGATCTCTCAGGTGAAAAACGCCAATCACTAGTAAACGAAATTACTAAAAATTTAGATTCAATTTTTTTGAAAACTTTACTCAGGTTCCCCTTTCTTCCATTTGCAGGGTCATAATAATCTAAAGCTTTTGTCATTCTAATATAGGTATTCGCATCAAATTCTTTTGCAAATTTATCACCTTGATAGTTGAGGTATGATTCAATTTCAAATTCTGTATTAAAATTATATTGATAATTTTTATTTTTCAATTTTCTACCAAATTTTGATCCCATTACATCATCTGATAGGTAAGTTATATGTCCAAGCATTCTTGCTATTCTTAGACCTCTTCTAGGCTGTATTTTTTTTTCGTAATAATTACCTTTATTAAAGTCTGGGTCTGTAATAATAGATTGCCTTGCAACCTCATTAAAGGCAATATTTTGTGCAGTAAGATTAGGTGCTGCAGCGATTACAACAGTATGCTCTACTTTTTTAGGAAATTTTATAGCCCACTGAATTGCCTGCATACCTCCAAGACTTCCCCCAACCACCCCTGCTAGTTTTGAAATATCTAAGGATGTTATTAATGCTTCATGAGAATTTACCCAATCCTCAACTGTTATAATTGGAAAGTTAGCCCCCCATGGTTTTTTTGTTTGCTTATTAATAGATTTTGGCCCTGAACTCCCATTACTGCCTCCTAGATTATTAACACCAATTACAAAAAATTTATTTGTATCTAAAGGTTTATTAGGACCAATAAGGTTATCCCACCATCCAGGGTACTTGTCTTTTGAAGAATACCTCCCAGCTAAATGATGATCGCCAGTAAGTGCATGGCAGACTAAAACAGCATTATCTTTTTTTTTATTAAGTGTTCCATAAGTTTCATACATTAAACTATATTCTTTTAATATTTTTCCACTTTGAAGCTTTAAAGGAATTAAAGATTTAAAAATTTCTGGTTTAACAATACCTATATTTTTCTTTGATGTCATTGGTGAATTATACTATTGAGTTTTGATGAAAACATTAAATTTTAATTTTCCCAGATGTAGCTCTAATAATGCCATTAAGATCTTTATTTTGTTCAATTTTTGTAAAATTATTATTTAAAAATAATTGTCGAACCTTTTTATATTGATTATAGCCATGTTCAATATACAAAGCACCATTTGGATTTAAAAAGCTCGGGCTAATTTTTACGATTTCTTCAATGTCTGCATACCCTTCTTGCCCTGAAATTAAAGCACCTTGTGGCTCATATAGAAGGCCTTTATCCTCCAAATGAGGGTCAGATTTATCGATATAGGGAGGATTGCTGACAATGATTTCAAATTTCTTCTTTGGTATATTGGAAAACCAATCACTGTGTTGCACTGATATATTTTTAAACTTGTGCCGTAAAATATTTTTTTTTGCAATCTTAATAGCATGTAATGAAATATCGCTAAGTAGTATATTGGCATTTTTAAATGTATTTCCAAGTGCAATTCCAATTGCTCCTGAGCCAGTTCCTAAATCAAGAATACTAATCTTTTTTTGAGCGTCGTATTTTTTTATAATTAAGTCGACTAATAACTCAGTATCTTGTCTAGGAATAAGAACATTTGTGTTTATATGAAAATCCATATCATAAAATTTCCATTCTTTAAGAATGTGTGCAAGAGGTTTGTGAGATATTCTTTCTGATACAAGATTCATTATTTTATTTAGTTTATTTGTTTCGATAAGTTTGTCGAAGTTCCTAATTAAATATTGATGATCTACTTTCAGAACATGTTCGAGAATAAATCTTGATTCAATATTTGCTTCTCGGAGAGTAAGCCCAAGATTTTCAGACAATAATTTACGAATATCAAGATTGAGTGCTTGAATAATGATAGGCTCGTCAGGAGTGGGCAATAAATTTTTATAAGATTTTTTAATCTTCATCAAGTTGAGCTAATAAGTCTGCTTGATGTTCTGAGTTGAGAGCCTCGATTAGTGCGTTTAGATCGCCGTCCATTATGAGATCTATTTTATATAAAGTTAAATTTATTCGATGATCTGTAATTCTGCCTTGAGGAAAGTTATAGGTTCTTATTCTTTCACTTCTATCTCCGCTTCCAATTAAACTTTTTCTTTCCGAGGCAATTTTTGATTCTCGCTCCTGTATTTGACCAGCTTTAATTTTAGCTGCTAAGACACTCATTGCTTGAGCTTTATTTCTGTGTTGTGATCTATCATCTTGGCACTCAACAACAATCCCTGAAGGTAAATGCGTGATTCTAACTGCTGAGTCAGTTTTATTAATATGCTGTCCACCTGCCCCTGAGGCTCTATAAGTATCAATTCTAATATCAGCTGGATTTATATCTACATCAATAATTTCATCTGCTTCTGGCAAAATTGCAACTGTACATGCTGAAGTATGAATTCGCCCTTGAGTTTCAGTATCAGGGACTCTTTGAACTCGATGACCGCCTGATTCGAATTTAAGTTTTGAGTAAGCTCCTACACCATTAATTTTAGCAATGACTTCCTTGTACCCTCCAACTTCCGCCTCATTAGTAGAGATTATTTCTAATTGCCAGCGCATTCTTTCTACAAATCGGGTATACATTCTAAAAATATCGCCTACAAATAATGCTGATTCATCTCCACCTGCCCCCGCTCTTATCTCAAGAAAAATATTTTTTTCGTCATTAAGATCTTTTGGTATTAGCAATACTTGTAATTCTTTTTCAATTCTTTCTAATTGTTCTTTCCCATTATCAATTTCTGATTGCGCAAAAGCTTTCATTTCTAAATCATTCAGCATTTCTCTGGCATCTTCAATATCTTTATCAAATTTTAAATAATCTTTATAGATATCGACAACAGGTAATATATCAGAATGTTCTTTAGATATTTTTTTAAATCTCTCCATGTCTTTTGTAGCGCCTTCTTGACTTAGCTCCACGTTGAGTTCTTCAATTCTTTTTGAGAGGTTGCTTAACTTATTTTGCATTGATGATTTCATTAGTATTTTATTCTTTTAGGTTGTAAATTTTTTTTAGTAATTCTGAAATTTCTTTTGTTTCATTTTCTGCGGATTCATTTAATGCCTTTGTTGGATGGTGTAAAAACTTATTTGATAAATTATTACTAAAAGATTCTAAAATCTCGTCAATTGGCTTTCCACTTTTTAATTGTTTTTTTGCTTTATCAATTTCTTTTAGCCTACTCTCTTCAAATTGATTTCTTAACGAAATGATTGAGAGGGTAGCTTTTTTCTGCTTACTTTTTTGAAAAAAGCTATTAATTTTTTTTACAATAATTACTTGAGCATCTTCAACAGCATCGAGTCTATTATCAATTCCTTCCTGGGCAATTTGTGCTAACTCATCAAGCGTATATAAGAAAATATCATTTAATTTTGAAGTTTCAGATTCAATATCTCTTGGAATTGCAAGATCAATTAATAGCATCGGCTTATGCTTTCTTATTTTAATTGCTCTTTCTATCATTCCAAGTCCAATAATTGGCAATTGACTCCCAGTGCAACTAATTACAACATCATAATCATGTAATTTGTCATTTATTTCTCCAAGCAGGCATGCTTCAGCACTTATTTTTTTTGCTAAATTTTTACCACGTAGGATAGATCTATTTGCAATTGTTATTACTTTTGGTTGATGGCTATTGAAGTACTTAGCAATTAATTCTGTCATTTCGCCTGCCCCAACAAAAATAATTTTAGTTTGGCTGACATTCCCAAATATTTTTTTTGTAAGTGAGATAATTGAAGAGGCTATAGTTGTATTACTTGCGCCAATATTTGTTTTAGACCTTATTTCTTTAGCTGCTTCAAAGACAGTTTGAAAAAAATGAGATAAGAATTTTCCTTGAGTCCCTGCATATTCAGAAATTTTTGAGGCTTGCTTCATTTGTCCCAGAATTTGAGTTTCTCCCAGAAACATACTGTCTAATCCAGAAGCCACTCGATATGCATGATTTAAAGCATCTTTGTTATTGTAATGATACAAGTGTTTTTTTAATTGCGATAATTTTATATGGTGATAATCTGCAAGCCACTGGTAAACAATTTGTATTTTTGGGCCATTGAAATAAATTTCAGTTCTATTACATGTCGAAAGAATAGCAACTTGACTTACTTTTTTGCCCTTAAGGTCAAGAAGAGCATTACTTATTTGATCAGAATGAAAGACAAATCTCTCCCTTAGGCTTAATGGAGCTGTTTTGTGATTTAATCCTATAATATTTAAATCCATCTTAGTTTAATTCGCTCACGTTATCTCTAATTAGTTAAAAAGGGGTAAAATATGCATTTTACAATAAAAAAATAATTTTTTAGGATCATAATTAAATATGGATAAAACATTTAGAATTGCCCCTAGTATTCTCTCAGCTAATTTTTCTAAATTAGGACAGGAAATAAATGATGTAATTTCATCTGGTGCAGATATAGTGCATTTTGATGTAATGGATAATCATTACGTACCTAATTTGACTATTGGGCCATTAGTATGTGAGGCGATAAGGCCAATAACTGATGCAATTATAGACGTGCATTTAATGGTAAAGCCTGTAGATAGGATTATTCCTGATTTTGCTAAAGCGGGAGCTAATATTATAACTTTTCATCCAGAAGGTTCAGATCATATTGACAGAAGTTTGTCGTTAGTAAGAGAGAATGGATGTAAATCCGGCTTGGTATTTAATCCGGCTACGCCATTGGAATACTTAGATCATGTGATGGACAAAATTGATATGGTTTTATTAATGTCAGTAAATCCTGGCTTTGGTGGACAAAAATTTATTCCAGAGACTCTTAATAAACTTAGAATGGCCAGAAAAAAAATTGATGAATATACCGAGAAAACTGGCCGTGAAATATGGCTGGAAGTTGATGGGGGAGTGAATGCAGATAATATTGCTGAAATTGCTAAAGCGGGGGCAGACACTTTTGTCGCTGGATCAGCAATTTTTAAAGCAGCTAATGATAAGGATCCAAACCGTTATGATACTGTTGTTCAATCATTAAGAGCTTCTTTATCAAAAGCTTAATTTGAAAAAATTTAATAATATAAAAGGGGTTTTTTTTGATTTAGATGGAACATTATTTGATACTGCACCAGAGTTAAGTATTGCAACAAATCAAATGTTAAAAGATCTTGATTTGAAAGAGTTGGAAAGCGATATTATTAAAAACTTTATTGGTAGAGGTGCAGATAATTTAATTAGACAATCAATTTTACATTCATCACAGAAAGATCCTGAAGTTTTTTTTAAAGAAGCTAGAAAATTGTTTGATAAATATTATCTTTTAAATACTGCACAAAGTTTGCCTTATGATGGCGTAGAAGAAGCGTTAATAGAACTCAAGAATAAGAAATTAAGCTTAGCTTGCGTTACAAATAAACCAAAAATATTTACTCACATGATTCTTGAAAAATCTAGACTAATTTCTTATTTTGATTTAGTTGTATCAGGAGACACGGTTAGCAGAAAAAAACCAGATCCTATGCCACTTCAATATAGTTGTGATAAATTAGATTTAGAGCCAAAACAAGCCATAATGGTTGGAGATTCATGCAATGATATTGATGCAGGGTTTTCTGCAGGTACTTTTGTGATTACTGTTCCTTATGGGTACCAATATGGACAATCAATTGAATCTGATAAAGTAGATTTGGCAATAAAAAATTTAAATGATTTGATACCAATAATAAACTAAGAAAATGTTTACTACTCTTACAAAAAAACAATTTGAGAAATATAAAGATCAAGGGTTTAATAGAATTCCCTTGGTTTTAGAAAGCTTTGCAGATTTAGATACTCCTCTTTCAGTTTATGCAAAGTTAGCAAATCAACCATATAGTTATTTATTGGAATCAGTTGAGGGCGGAGATAAATTTGGGCGATATTCAATAATTGGCCTTCCATCAAAATTAAGAATACAAATAAATGATAATAAAATTTTAGTTCTTGAGGGTGCGAAAGTAAAAAAAGAAATTAATGATGAAAATCCATTAGATTTTATCGATAACTTTATGGCCAACTTTAAGGTTCCAACTGATTTAGACTTACCAAGGTATTCCGGAGGGCTTGCTGGCTATTTTGGCTATGAAACTATTAAATATATTGAGCCAAAGTTATGTAAAAACTTTGTGGAGGATAAGTTAGATTTACCTGATATTCTCTTAATGCTTTCAGATGAGATTGTAGTATTTGATAATATATCTGGTACATTATTCATTATTAATTATGTTGACCCTTCAATTCCTGATGCCTATGAATTGGGTTTAAAAAATCTTCAAGCATTAGTAGGTAAATTGCAATCTGGGCCTTCGCCTTTTGCTTCTTTTGAAAATACGGATTCTGACATTAAAGATTTACCTGAGGTATTTTTAGAATTTGGGGAAGAGCAATTTAAGGCCGCAGTGGATAAAGCTAAGCAATATATTTTTGATGGCGATATTATGCAAGTAGTCTTATCCCAGAGAATGACTAAGTCATTTAAATCAAACCCATTATCTTTATATCGAACTCTGCGGAGCTTAAATCCATCTCCTTATATGTTCTTTTATCATATGGGTGATCATTATGTAGTTGGTGCCTCCCCTGAAATTTTGGTCACTTTAGTCGGTGAGAAAGTTACTGTAAGACCAATTGCAGGAACAAGGCCAAGGGGTAAGGATGAGTCTGAAGACATTCAATTTGAAAAAGATTTGTTAGCAGATCCAAAAGAAATTGCGGAGCATGTTCAATTAATGGATTTAGGCAGAAATGATGTGGGAAGGGTTACAAAGACAGGCACTGTAAATGTTACAGATAGCATGATAATCGAGAAGTACTCCCATGTAATGCATATTGTTTCTAATGTTGAAGGCATTATTAAGAATAAATTATCTGCAATAGATGTTTTAAAGGCTTCATTTCCAGCTGGAACTGTTAGTGGGGCTCCAAAAGTTAGAGCGATGGAAATTATTAATGAATTAGAAGACACTAAGAGAGGGGTTTATTCAGGAGCTGTAGGCTACCTCGGATTTGATGGGGATATGAATGTTGCAATTGCAATTAGAACGGCAGTTATTAAAGATAATGTACTTTATGTTCAAGCAGGGGCGGGTATAGTAGCTGATTCAATCCCTAAAAATGAATGGGTAGAGACGCAAAATAAAGCAAAAGCAATTTTAAAGGCATCAGAGTTAGTTCAATCTGGTCAAAGCGAGTAAAAAATGATAGTGATGATAGATAATTATGATTCTTTTACTTACAATCTCGTACAGTATTTTTCTGAGCTTGGGCAAGAGGTTCTTGTTCATAGAAATGATCAAATAACTGTTGATCAAATAAAAAAACTAAATCCTAATTATATTGTTCTTTCTCCTGGCCCTTGTACCCCAAAAGAGGCCGGTATCTCATTAGAGGTAGTTGATTTTTTTAAAGGAAAAATTCCAATATTAGGCGTCTGTCTTGGACATCAAACAATTGGACAGGCATTTGGAGGAAAAATTATTCATGCAAAAACTATAATGCACGGAAAAACATCTGAGATTTATCATAATAATGAAGGAGTATTTAAAGGTATTAAAACCCCATTTATTTCTACTCGATATCATTCGTTGGTTGTTGAAAAAGCTTCTTGTCCAGAATGTTTTGATATAACTTCTTGGACTGACGATGATGAAATTATGGGAATTAAGCACAAAACTATGCCTATCGAAGGAGTTCAATTTCATCCTGAGTCTATTTTGAGTCAATATGGGCACGAATTATTACGAAACTTTTTAGAAAATAATGGTTAAAAAATTTAAAAATTATTTAGGCTCTTTGATGAAAGGAGAAAATTTATCTTCATCGGAAATGGAGTCTTTAATGACTCTTATTATGACTGGAGAATTAAGCTCTGCTCAAATAGCTAGTTGTATTGTTGCAATGCAAATTAAAGGTGAAACTCCAGATGAGATTGCAGCAGCAGCGATTATTATGCGTGAACATTCTAATAAAGTAATTGTCGCTGATTATAGATATCTTATAGATACCTGTGGAACAGGAGGAGATAGCTTACAAACATTTAATGTATCGACTTTAAGTGCAATTATAGCTGCAGCTGCTGGTGCAAAAGTTGCTAAACACGGAGGTAGATCGGTTTCCTCAAAGTGCGGCAGCGCTGATGTTTTAGAGGCTTTAGGGGTTAATGTAAATTTAGATCATAAAAGATTGGGGCATTTAGTTGATGCTATTGGAATTGGCTTTATGTTCGCCCCTAATTATCACCCAGCTATGAAATATGTTGCTCCAATTAGAAAAGAATTGGAAATTAGAACTATGTTCAATCTACTAGGACCATTAACTAATCCAGCTTCTGCTAAAAGACAAGTCGTAGGTGTTTATAGTAAAGAATTAACTATTACTTTTGCAAAAGTATTACGAAAACTCGGGAGCAAACATGTGCTTGTAGTTCATGGTGAAGATGGTATGGATGAAATCTCTATAACAGGAAAGACTTTTGTTGCTGAATTAAAAGACAATGTTATTAAAGAATATACTATTCGACCTTCTTCATTTAAATTAAAGGAAGGCAGCTTAAAAGATATTATTGTTGAAGATTCATCTCATTCAAAAAAAATGATTCTTGATATTTTAAATGGAAAGTTATCTGTGGGACGAGATATTGCATTGTTAAATGCAGGCGCTGCTATATATATTAGTGGGCTGGCTAATGATATAGATTCTGGAATTACTATTGCCAAAGATATTATTGACCAGGGCAAAGCAATGGAAAAATTAAATCAACTAATAACTTCATCAAATGACTAATATATTAGATAAAATTTTAAGCACTAAAGTGCTGGAGGTTGATCAGGCTAAATCAATTAAATCAATTGATAAGATAAAAGCTGAAATTAATCAAGTCTCAAAGCCTCGAGATTTTATTGGCGCAATTAAAGATAAACATCAAAATAGTTTGCCTGCTATTATTGCTGAAATTAAAAAAGCTAGTCCTTCAAAGGGGGTAATTAGACCTGATTTTAATCCAGATTCTATTGCCAAATCCTATGAATTAGGTGGGGCGGCATGTATCTCAGTTCTAACAGATCGAGAATATTTTCAAGGTGATCCAAGTTTTATAGCTGTTGTAAAAGATAATTGTTTACTGCCCATCTTAAGGAAAGATTTTATTATTGACTCTTATCAAGTCTATGAATCAAGAGCTTTGGGTGCTGACTGTATATTGCTCATTGCTTCAGCTCTAAATTTAGAACAATTAAAAGAGTATGAGTCTATAGCACACGATTTGGGTATGGCGGTTTTAGTTGAAGCTCATAATGAAGAAGAGTTAGAAAAATCAATACTACTAGATACGCCATTAGTAGGAATCAATAATCGAAATTTAAAAACATTTGAAGTATCTTTAAAAACTTCTATTGATTTAGTGACTCAAATACCAAAGAATCGAATTCCTATTACAGAATCAGGTATTTTTAGTTATGCTGATATTAAATTGATGAATGAGCATAATATTTTTACTTTTTTAGTTGGGGAAGCATTTATGCGAGATGAAAATCCTGGCCAATCACTTAAAGACTTAATAAATCAATGACAATAACTAATCGACCAAGACGTATGAGGCAGAATAATTTTTCTAGAAAATTAATGAGAGAAAATAATCTTTCTGTAAGCCATTTAATTTATCCAATGTTTGTAATTGCTGGTAATAATATTAGGCAAGATATTACTTCTATGCCAGGAATTTACAGGCTCAGCCTAGACCTTTTACTAAAAGATGCAAAAGAATGTTTTGACCTTGGCATACCTGCTATTGCAATATTTCCAGTTATCGAGGATTCATTAAAATCTCATGATGCAAAAGAATCTTTTAATGACTCTGGCTTAATCCCAGAGGTGGTTAAAACATTAAAAAAATCCATTCCTGAACTCGGAGTTATCACTGATATTGCTTTAGACCCGTATACAAGCCATGGACAAGATGGACTTATTGATAAAGAGGGTAATATTTTAAATGATGAAACAGTAGATTTGCTAGTTAAACAAGCCTTATGTCATGCTAAAGCCGGTGCAGACATTGTTGCACCATCAGATATGATGGATGGACGAGTTGGGAAGATTAGGATGGCTTTAGAAAAAAATAATTTTATTAATACAAAAATATTATCTTATTCTGCAAAATATGCTTCTTCATTTTATGGTCCATTTAGAGAGGCTGTTGGCTCCTCTGAAAAATTAGGGTTATCATCAAAAGAAACATATCAGATGGATCCAGCAAATAGTGCTGAGGCTTTGTATGAGGTTAAGTTAGATTTAGATGAGGGGGCAGATATGGTAATGGTAAAACCTGGCATGCCTTATCTAGATATAGTGTACAGAGTGAAACAGACTTTTGAAAAGCCTACTTTTGTTTATCAGGTGAGTGGGGAATATGCGATGATTAAGGCTGCCTCTCAAAATGGCTGGCTTGAAGAAGAGAAAGTAATTTTAGAATCTTTAATATCTTTTAGAAGGGCGGGAGCAGATGCAATTCTTACATATTTTGCACTGGAGGTTGCGAGGTTGATGAAGTAGTTGAGTTAAATTCAAACTCCTTAATGGCTTCAATATTTTTCCCTTTATTACTCAGTATATTATTCTTTTTACTACGTATATCGTTCTCAAAATAAACTTTCAGTTCGATAGGAAACCAACCCCCCTCTAAAATAAAAGTTGGGACTGTCTTGTTAGATTTTTTTTTGCTTAATTTCTCTTGGTAAATTGTATCTTTTATATCAAAAGTAATATTATTATTTAATAAAGTGTATTCAACCTCTTTTATATTATCTGTAAAAAGATTAATCTGAATTTTAGGAAATTTTGGGATTAAGCCCTCGAGTAATTGACCAGTCAAATGAGGATTAAAATCTTTAAAAAAAATCATGATTTTTAATGCCTCTTTTTTTATTTTATTTATGATTTCTGAGTCTACTTGTACTTGAAAGATATTCTGATACTCTTTTAAAGCATTATCAATTTCTTGGTTTGAGGGTAAATTGTCATTAGTTAATAACCCTAAAGATTTCGCTGCTTTTTTCTTTGCAAATAAATAATCTGTGATTCCTTCTTCCATAATCACTTCTGCTGCACGCCTAGCAACTATTAACCTATTATTATTTATGCTGTCAAAAGCCATCTAAAGTTTAATTAAGTAAAAAATAAGCATTATCTGACGGTGGGAATTCATCATAAAAGTATTCATAAATACTGTCTTCATTTTTATTTGCTAGCATTCCATTTTTAGGGTTTATTCTTAGAGGAATTATCCCTTCTGGGGTTTCTACTATTTTAGTTGGATAATCATTGATTATAGGTTTCATATAGTCAATCCATATTGGTAGTGCTGCTCTCGAGCCACTTTCATGCTTGCCAAGTGATCGAGGCTGGTCAAATCCCATCCAAGTAATCGTTACAACATCTGGGTTAAATCCAGCAAACCAAGCATCTACTAACTCATTTGTGGTCCCAGTTTTCCCAGCTATATCTTCACGTTTAAGTCTTTTGGCTTTTGTAGCCGTGCCTGTTTCAATTACTTCTTTTAGTAATGAAGTCATAATGAATGCATTTCTAGGATCTATTATTCTTGGTGTTTCTGCGTTTGTTACAGAAAAAGCCTGTTTAATTTTTCTACCTTTAGCATCAATAATTTTTTCAATAAAATAGGGTTGCTTTAGATATCCGCCATTTGCAAAAACTCCATAGGCAGCAACCATCTCTAAAGCAGTAACTTGACCGACTCCTAATGCCATTGATAAATAGGGAGAATGTTTGTTCTTATTAAAACCGAATCTTGTAATGTAATCTAGAGCATATTCTGGACCGATATGTTTTAAAACTCTTATAGCAACAAGATTTTTTGATTTAGCCAGTCCTCGCCTTAACCTTATTGCCCCATCATATTTTTCATTATAATTTTGCGGCTCCCAGTTTTCATTACTATTTAGCTCTCTTGCAGTAATATAAATAGGTGCGTCATTTACCAAAGTTGCTGGAGTTATGCCTTTCTCAAGTGCTGCTGAATAGATAAAAGGTTTAAAAATAGAGCCCGGTTGCCTATTTGCTTGTGAAACATGATTATATTTATTTCGATAAAAGTCAAAGCCCCCTACCAAGGCTAAGATTGCTCCAGTTTTTGGATCCATGGAAACCAATGAGCTTTCAACCTCAGGCAATTGAGTCGCAATCCAATAATTTCTTTTCTTAACAAACCGAATAACAGATCCAGGTTTTAGTAATCTTTCTCCTTCATTTTCTAATTCTAAATCCTTCTTTAATAATTTTAATCCTCTTTTATAGACGCTAATTTTTTTCCCATTTTTAAGAAGCACATCGACTCTTAAAGGTTGTAAATCTAGTATTATACCGGGGATAAAATTATTATAAGTAGGAATTACTTTAAGTTTTTTTAATAAAAATTTATCTCGCTCATTTATATCTTTAAATTCTTTATTTTTGAATTCAATAAAATCTTCAGGCGGAGCCAAGTCATGACGCGCCATATAATTAATAATCCCATTTTTTACAGCCTGATTTGCTATTAGCTGATTTTTCTTTTTGATCGTTGTATAAACTTTAAGCCCACTCGTATAAATTTTATCCCCAAATTCTTTGAATAAAGTTTTTCTGACCATCTCTGCTACGTAGTTTGCCTTAAGCTCACTTTTTGTAAATTTTTCTTTAAGGCCTAAAAAATCCTCTAAGGCTAAGATATAAGTAGGTTTGTCGATATAGCCATGACGCAACATGCTATTCAAAACATTTTGTTGTCTTTGGATTGCTAAATCGGGACGCACTAAAGGATTATATCGACTAGGAGCTTTTGGAAGCCCTGCAAGTAAAGCAGTCTCTCCCAGATTTAATTGATCAAGGTTTTTACCATAATAAGTATTAGCCGCGGCTGCGAAACCAAACGATCTTTGCCCTAGATATATTTGGTTAATATATAACTCCAGTATTTCTTCTTTCGATAAAGTTCTTTCTATTTTAATTGCAAGCAGAATCTCGTTAATTTTCCTTTTAAATGTTTTTTCAGAAGTTAGGAAAAAGTTTCTCGCAACTTGCATCGTTATTGTGCTTGCACCCTCGTGACTCTTTCCGGCTATATTTTTTAGGGTAGCTCTGGCTATGCCAATAAAATCTATTCCTGGATGTTCAAAAAAACGTCTATCCTCTATGGATAGAATTGCATTAATCATTTGCTGGGGAGTATCTGATATAGCTATAAAATCTCTTCTTTCTTCACCAAATTCTGCAATAAGAGACCCTTCTTTTGAATATATTTGAAGGGGTTGTTTTGGGTAATACTTTTCTAAATGAGAAATATTAGGAAGGGTTGGATAAATTAGAGCTGATACGAAAACAACCATTGCTAAAATTGATAAGCCACCAAGAAGAGCAATAAAAATATAATTTTTAATGATTGAATACATAATGTACTTAAATTTAAATGTTTAACTATAGTATAAATTATAGAGGTTTAGTATGATAGGTATTGTAATAAACTCTTTATTTTATTATTTACTTTATATTGCTATATAAGAGAATTGCTATTGAAAGACACTAAAAATATTTTTTTGATTGGCTTAATGGGGTCTGGAAAGACAACAATTGGCAGGATGCTATCAAAAACACTCAATAAAGATTTTTATGATAGCGACCATGTTGTCGAAGAAAATACTGGCGTAAAAGTCCCTTTAATATTTGAATATGAGGGAGAGGTAGGATTTAGAAGGCGAGAAGAGAGTGTCTTGAAAGATCTGGTATGTCATAAGAATATTGTATTGGCTACTGGAGGAGGTGTTATTTTATCTAAAAATAATTGTAAATTACTTTCGGCTAATGGTTATGTTGTGTATTTAAAATCAAACTGTGAAGATTTAGTAGCCAGAATGACAGGGGATCAATCTAGGCCTTTGTTACAAGAGGGCGACTTAAAAGAAACTTTAGAAAACTTATTTAAAATTAGAGATCCTATTTACTCGTCTATATCTGATTATATAATTGAAACTTCAGGCAAGCGTGCAAATGAAATTTCTTCTGAAATTGAATCAATGACTAAAAAACTATGAAAACTATTAATGTAAATCTAAAGAACAGGGGCTATCCAATATATGTTGGTGAAGGCCTTATAGAAAATTATGATTTATTTAAAAAACATATTTCTAGTAAGAAAGTAGCTATTATCACTAACGATAAAGTTGCACCGTTATATTTGCAAAAAATTAAAAACATTTTATCAACTGAAAAAGAGATTATTCCAATTATTCTTCCTGATGGTGAGGTCTTTAAAAACCTTGAAACACTCAACTTAATTTATGATGCTTTGCTAACAAATAAAGCAAATCGTCAAATTACTTTAATAGCATTAGGCGGAGGCGTAATTGGAGATATAACTGGTTTTGCAGCAGCAACATTTATGAGGGGAGTAGATTTTATTCAAATTCCAACTACTCTATTATCTCAAGTCGATTCTTCTGTTGGAGGAAAGACTGGAATCAACCATCAGTTTGGAAAGAATATGATAGGTGCTTTTTATCAGCCCAAATGCGTTGTCGCTGATATCAGTTTATTGGAAACATTATCTGATAAAGAATTATCAGCAGGTTTGGCTGAGGTAATAAAATATGGGCTAATCAGAGATGCTAGTTTCTTTGAATGGCTTGAGAATAATATTGAAGGAATTATGAAAAGAAATCCTCAATTATTAACTCAGGCTGTGATGCGTTCTTGTCAAAATAAAGCGGATATTGTAGAGGCTGATGAATTTGAATCTGGAATAAGGGCTATCCTAAATTTGGGCCATACTTTTGGGCATGCAATAGAAACTGCTACTGGATATGGTAAATGGCTTCATGGGGAAGCTGTTGCAATAGGCATGGTTATGGCAGCTTATTTATCAGAACAAATGGGTTGGCTTTCAAGAGAAGAAAATCAAAGAATTAAATCTTTAATCATCCATGCAAACCTCCCTATTAACCCACCAGAGATTTCAAAGCAGAAATTTCTTGATTTAATGCAGCTTGATAAAAAAACAAAAGAAGATCAAATAAATCTTGTTTTACAACAAGGCATAGGGAAAGCTATTCTAACTACTGATTATAATATTGAAAAGTTTCATAATACTTTGTTACATAAAGACTTTTAAAAGCCTTTGATGATATTAAAACCTTATGCAGCAGATCCAAGTCATAGCTTAGGAAGACAATATCACGAATCGGAATCTAAATTTAGAAATGATTTCCAAAGAGACCGCGACCGCATAATCCATTCTTCTGCTTTCAGACGACTTGAATATAAGACACAGGTATTTGTAAATCACGAAGGCGATATGTTTCGAACGCGCCTTACTCATTCATTAGAGGTCTCTCAGATTTCAAGAGGAATTGCGCGCACTTTAAATTGCCATGAAGATCTTGCTGAGGCAATTGCTTTAGCTCATGACTTAGGACATACACCATTTGGTCATGCTGGACAGGATTCTTTAAACGCCTGTATGAAAAATTTTGGAGGCTTTGAGCACAATTTACAGTCTTTAAGGGTTGTTGATTTACTAGAGCAAAGATACGCTGATTTTGATGGATTAAATCTAACATTTGAGACGCGAGAAGGAATCTTAAAGCATTGCTCTTTAAAAAATGCTAGTAATTTAGGAATAATAGGCGAAAGATTTATTAAAAAACAACAACCGTCATTAGAGGCGCAGTTAGTCAATTATGCAGATGAGATTGCTTATAATAATCATGATATTGATGATGGTTATCGTTCGGGCCTTTTAAAATTTAAGGGATTAATGGATATATCTTTATTTAAAGAGTCTGCTGAATTGGTAAAAAAAGATTACCCTAATATTGATGAAGTGAGGTGGCTACATGAAACTATCAGAAGAATAATGTACAACTTAATATGTGATATTTGTGAGGCTAGTGCTATAAATTTAGCAAAATTTAGACCTAAAACGATCGATGAAGTCAGAACACTTCCCAGTATAATCAATTTATCCAAAGAAATGACTCAAAAGCAACTAGAACTTAAAAAGTACTTGAGGCACTTTCTTTACCAGCACGAAAGAGTGGTTGAGATGACTAATAATGCTAAAAAAATAATTAAAGATTTATTCCTTTATTTCAGCAATGAACCAACTTTAATGCCAGAAGCCTATCAAATGAAATCAACACAAAATGTAGCCAGAGCAGTTGCAGATTATTTAGCCGGGATGACAGATCGGTATGCAATTAAGACCCATACAGATATAAAACTAAGGTAGAAAACCTTTTATTCACTGGCGGTTCCAAGATGTATGTTGTAAATTTACAACAAAAACATTGATTTGTAACAAAAAAGTCACAATTGCCTTGCTATTTGTTCCCAACATTAGGGATAATGATGGTAACTCTTCTTAATGAGAAAGTTTATCTTAAGAAAGTTTTTTTGTTAAGAAAGTTATTTTTGAATTACTTTTTTAGCCTTAGTGTTTTAGAAGTAGTTTTTAATTTTAGGAGAAATATTAATATGAACAAGAAAATTAATCTAGCAGTTGCGGGTGCAGCTCTAGCTTTAGGTGCTTCTGCAGCTAACGCTGGAATCGTAATCCCAGCAGGTGACTGGACTTTAGATGTAAATGGTAACGTTAATGCATTCATGAACTTTAATGATGCTGACGCTGCTAAAGGTAATACACTTACAGGTAATATAGCTAACGGTCAAGATGGCCTTGGTGAATCTGATTCACAAGGTATTAACACTGGTCTATTACCATCATGGTTAGGATTTACTGGTACTACACGTCAAAACAATACTGATGTGTCGTTTACTATTTCATTCCAACCAAATGCTTCAGATAACTCTGGTGCTGGTGATAACAAAACACCGTTAAATCGTCAATCATATTTATCATTTGGTGATAAATCATGGGGTTCTATCAAACTTGGTAAAGATATTGGTATCTTTGCTTCTGGTGCGATCCTTAATGACATGACACTATTAGGTGTTGGTTCTGCTGCTACTGGTAGATCTGGTGGTGCTACTACACTAGGTGGTATTGGTACTGGTTACGTTTATGCTGCATGGAAGGGTCAAGCTACATATACGACTCCAAACATGGGTGGATTCCAAGCTAAAGTTGGTTTAATGAATCCAAATCAAATCCCTGATGCTTCTACAAATGCAACTACTAGAACATATACTACAATTAGTGCATTCGCTGGTGCTACAGCAGTAGTTACTGGTAATCATTCGATTGTAGCTAATGCGTTATCAGTATCAGCAACAATAGTTTCAGCAGGTACTACAACTTCAACAACAACATCTACAGACACAGTAACTGGCGCAGCTTCAAGTGCAGTTAACCAAGATCGTTTTGGTATTGAAGCAGAAGCTTCATATTCGTGGACTGGTGATGTTGCTGGTAAAGTATGGGTATCTGGAGCATCGTATGATGTTACACGTATTCAAGGTTCTACAGCTGCAACTAAACAATCTTACGACATCACAGCAGTTGATGTAGGTGCTTCTATAAGCGCTGGTAACTTTGGTTTAGTTGGTTATTACTATGATGGTGAAGGTATGGGTACTACAATCTTCGGTAATCTTGGTGTAGATGCTAACGGTAAAGAGCGTGATTCAGACGGTGGTTATGTTCAAGCTACATACGTAATACCAACAGGTACTAAACTTGGTGTTGCTTATGGTGTATCAAATCTTGACGTAGCATCTGGTGAAACAAACGCTACTTTAGTTGAAGAAAACGAACGTTGGACAGTGGGTGCATACCATCCATTAACTAAGCATCTAAATTTAGTTGCTGAGTACAATTCAACAGAGTCAACAGGTCAAACATCATCAAACTCAATGGAGAATGATTCAATGTCTCTGGGTGCGATCTTATTCTTCTAGGACTTAAATCTTAGTAGAAGTTTGATAAGTAGTAGTTTTATTTAAAAACAGCATCTTCGGATGCTGTTTTTTTTGTTTCTTCGTTAATTAATCATATAAAATAAAAGAAAATATAAAAAATTTAAAAATATGACTAAAGAAAATAATCTAAATGTATTAGTAGATCAAGCACAGAGCTTAATAAATAAGAAGGAATTCGATAAAGCTATTCCAATTTATGAGGAAATCATAAAAAAAGATAGTAAACATCCCAAGGTGCTTTCTAATTTAGCAATATTATATTTAATGAAGGAGCGATATATTGATGGAATCAATATGATTCATAGGTCTTTCGAAGTCACGTTACCAATCATTGGTGATTATCAAAATTTAGCAACAGCTTATGATGCATTAAAAGATTATAAAAATGCAATAAAGGCATATGAGGAGATTATTAAAATTAATTCTAATACTCCAGACATTTATAAGCTTTTGGGCGATTCACAAATAAAAGTTTTAGATTATAACGAAGCAATTTATTCTTTTAAGAAAGCTCTAGAAAAAGAGCCAGATAAATTTCAATCAATATATGATTATGGAATGATTTTAGCCAAATGCCTTCATCATGAGGAGGCACTAAAATATTTAAGAGCAGCACTCAAAATTGACCCTAATCATCTTGAATGTATGTATTTAATAGGGGACTGTCTTTCTTCAATTTGCAATTATGAAGAAGCAAAAATTATGTATAAGAAATTGATGATATTAATACCAAATGCAGTAGACCCTCACATGTGTTACGCAGCTAATTTAATGTTTGAAGGCAAATATGACGAGCCAGTTAAGATATATAAAAATATTTTAATAAAAAAGCCAAATTCCCACAAAGTAAGAAATAATTTAGGCATGTTGCATATGGTTAATAAAAAATTTAAAGCAGCCTGGGAATATATGGATTCAAGAATTTTATTAAAGAATGAGATAGATGTCACAAAAAGATATGACATGCTTAAAACTTTTATTGATCTTGATGTAAATAAAAAAGAATTAAAAAAAGATGAAAAAATAATTATCTTATTAGATGATGGAATTGGAGATGTAATACTTGCCTTAGGCATTCTTAAAGAATTTCATAAAAAATTTAAAAATATTAGTGCTGAGGTAGATTATCGTTTGGTCGACCTATGCAAAAGGTCATTTCCAGATATTCAGTTTTATGCAGTACATCAAAATAAACATGAATTTTTGATTGATTATGATCTAAGTCTCTTTGATAAAGGTATTTATTGGGGGAGTCTGGGGAAATATACTCGTAAAGAAATAGTTGATTTTCCAAAAAAAGAAATAGCTTATTTAATTCCAGATCTCACTCAAATGATTAAGGTAAAAAATAAAATAAAAAAAGAAAAATCTTTAATTTGCGGGATTTCATGGAAGAGCTCTGCACAAGAAGGGAGGCATAAAACTGCGCTACTTCAAGATTTACTTCCAATTTTTAAGCTTAATGGAATTCATTTTTTAGATCTACAATATGAATTTAAATATAATCTAGGCCAGTCAGCCTTAGAAAAAGATAAACTATTTAAAGAGAGCCATATTAAAATACATGATTATGAAGATATAGATAAATTTTCAGATATTGATGGCTTAACAGCATTAGTATCAAGCTGCGATATAGTCGTAACTTGTAGCAATGTTACTGCTCATATAGCAGGAGCATTAGGCAAAAAAACATTTTTATTTGTACCATTCCAAAGGGGAAAGCTATGGTATTGGTCGGAAGAACAAGACGTAAGTATTTGGTATCCAAGCGTCACAATCTTTAAAGCAGAATCTAATGATGGATGGGGGAAAATATTTGAAAAAATTTCTGCCACAATAAAAAAAGAATTAAGCTTGTGAACGCGAAATTTTTAGCTCTTTAATCTTCCTGGCAACAGTATTTCGCCCAATACCTAATATACTTGCAGCATCTAATTTTCTATATTTTGTATGTTCTAGTGTCTGCTCAATTATAATTTTTTCCACTTGATTTATAAAGTATTTGTGTAAATCTGATTGACCATCTAATAATTGCCTTGATAAATCCCTAGCTAAATTTTCCTGCCACTCATTAGAATTATTTATTGCATTTAAGGGTTCATCTTTTAGTTCAGATGGTAAGTCACTTACAATTATTTTATTACCAGGTGACATTACAGTTAACCAATGACACACATTCTCAAGCTGCCTAACATTGCCCCTCCATTCAAGATTATTGAAATAATCTAGAACTTCTTTAGATAAAGTTTTGGGAGATACCTTTAATTGAGCAGCACTTTTCATTAGAAAATATCTAGCTAATGAAGGGATATCCTCAACCCTTTTTCTTAATGGAGGCACTGTGATTCTTATTACATTTAGCCTATGAAATAAATCTTCTCTAAATTGTCCTTCTTTGACTAACTCTTCTAAATCTTGATGGGTTGCTGCTATAACTCTTACATCAACTATTATAGAGTCTTGCCCTCCTATTCTATAAAAGTGCCCATCACTTAAAACTCGTAATAATCTTGTTTGAAGTTCCATTGGCATATCACCAATCTCATCTAAGAATAATGTCCCACCATCCGATTGTTCAAATCTTCCTTTTCGAAGATTTTGAGCTCCTGTAAATGAACCTTTTTCATGACCAAATAATTCTGCCTCAAGGAGGTCTTTTGGAATTGCGGCAGTATTTATAGCAATAAAAGGAGATTTTTTTCTATCACTATTTTTATGAATGGCATTTGCAACTAATTCTTTACCTGAGCCAGATTCCCCATTTAAGAGAACAGTAGCATTTGATTTACTTAACCTACCTATAGCACGAAATACTTCTTGCATAGACTGTGCTTGACCTATAATTTCAGGAAGAATGTAATCTGATTCATTGGTATTATCGTTATTTTTTATTGTTTGTTCTAATGCTTGATTTATAACTTCTAATACCTTATCTATATCAAAAGGTTTAGCAATATATTCAAAAGCTCCTTTTTGAAAAGCAGAGACTGCAGTATCAAGGTCAGAATAAGCCGTCATAATAATAATCGGGATAAGTGGAAATTTTGCTTTAACTTTTGTTAGGAAATCAATTCCTGATTCTCCAGGCATTCTTATATCACTTACAATAACAGAGGGGGTTTCGTGATTAAATTGATTGATTGCTTCATTTGTATTACTAAAACACTGGCAAGGAAGATTTGCTTTTGAAAGTGCTTTTTCAAAAACCCATCGTATGGATTTATCATCATCAAGTACCCAAACTTTTTTCATTTCTTTACCTCATTAATTTTTAAACCATTCTCAATCGGAAGAATTATTGAAAATTTTGTGTTTCCAGGGACACTAAAACAATCAATCATTCCATTGTGCTGCGTTATGAAGTTTTGGGCCAACGAAAGGCCTAATCCAGATCCATAATCTTTGCCTGAAACTAATGGATAAAATATTTTATCTAATAATTCTTTATTAATACCAGGACCATTATCGACAATATCTAAACGTATTGCTGTTGTGTGTTTCTTTTTATGAAATACAATTTGGCTCTCCGCTCTAGTAATAAAGGTAAGATTCATTTTTTCTTTTGATTTATCCTCAAGCATTGCTTGGACACCATTTCTGGCAACGTTTAAAACAGCTTGAATTAGCTTTTCTCTATCCCCAATAAATTCAGGCAAACTTACATCATAATCCCTAGTCAGCTCTAACTTTTCTGAAAATTCTGACAGTATTAAGCTGCGAACCCTTTCTAAAACTTCATGAATATTTGTTTTTTTATATGTAGGGAGTTGATGAGGTATTAATAATTTGTTCATAAGGTTTTGTAGCCGATCTGCTTCATCAATTATTACTTGTGTATATTCTTTTAATGATTTTTCATTTAACTCTTTTTCTAAAAGTTGAGCAGCGCCTCTTAAACCACCAAGGGGGTTTCTTATCTCATGTGCAAGGTTTCTTAGTAATTCCGAATTTGCTTGTTGTTGAATAAACATCCTTTCTTCACGAGCAACTCTTAGTTGCTGATCCATTTGACTAAATTCTACTATGAAGTCAAATTCTTTTTTTTCAATTGGTGTGATTGTAAAACTCACACAAATAGTTTTATTTTGTTTGGTCTTAATAAAGTATTCATATTCACGATAAGAACTTTGTTTAGTTTTAGCTTGTTTTAGCGCATCTTTAAAGAAATAAATTTCTTCAAAAAATAGACTAATATTTTCATTAAAGGCTTGATCATAGCTCAACTCAAATAAAATTTCTGCACTTGGATTTATATACTTAATAACTAAATCTTTATCACAAGCAAATACTGCAGTGGCTAGATCTTCCATTCCTTTCAATTCATTTTTCATTAAGTTCGGTTTCATTTATATAAGCCTCATATAGTATAACTAGCAAGAATGAGGCCAAGATTTCTATACCTATTTCATTAGCCTCATTAACGTATAAGCCCTCGTTTCTTTTTTTTGTGCACAAAATTAGTGCACATTAATTTTCCGTAAAAAAAGGGCAGATCTAAATCTACCCTTTTTTTAAAATCTACAAACTGTAATACATATCAAACTCAATTGGATGAGGAGTCATTCTTAAGCGTGTAACCTCTTCCATTTTTAAGTCAATAAAGCTGTCAATAAAGTCATCAGAAAAAACTCCACCTGCAGTCAAGAATTTTCTGTCAACTCTTAACGCCTCAAGAGCTTCCGGGAGGGTTGCGGCAACTTGAGGTATTTTTGCTTCTTCTTTAGCTGTTAGGTCATATAAATCTCTTGATTCAGCTTCACCTGGATGTATTTTATTCTGAATACCATCGAGACCAGCCATCATTAGCGCACTAAATGCTAAATATGGATTCGCCATTGGATCTGGGAATCGAACCTCAATCCGTCTCGCTTTATCTGTTGATACATATGGGATACGAATTGCGGCAGATCTATTTTTAGCAGAATATGCCAGCATAACCGGTGCTTCAAAACCAGGAACTAGTCGTTTATATGAATTAGTTGAGGGATTAGTTATAGCATTTAAGGCTTTGCCATGCTTAATAATTCCACCAATATAATAAAGAGCAGTATCACTTAGGTTTGCATATTTTTTTCCTGCAAACATATTTTTTCCACCTTTCCAGATTGATTGGTGAACGTGCATCCCTGTTCCGTTATCGTTCAAAATTGGCTTTGGCATAAAGGTCGCTGTTTTACCAAATCTATGCGCTGTATTCATTACAACGTATTTAAGGATTTGAGTCCAATCAGCTCTTTGTGTTAATGAAGAAAATTTGGTACCAATTTCGTTTTGGCCAGCTCCTGCAACTTCATGATGATGAACTTCAACAGGCACACCCATCTCTTCTAATGTTAAGCACATTTCTGATCTAAGATCTTGAAGGGAATCAACAGGAGGTACTGGAAAGTATCCCCCTTTAACTCTTGGGCGATGACCAACATTACCACCATCATGTTCGTTACTAGAGTCCCATTCTGCTTCTTCAGAGTTAATATTTACTGAAGAGCCACTCATACCTGAACTCCATGTGATTGAGTCAAATACAAAGAACTCAGGTTCTGGACCAAAGTAAATAGTATCGCCAATACCTGTTGTTTTAAGGTATTTTTCAGCACGATTTGCTATTGTTCTAGGATCACGATCGTAACCTTTTCCATCTGTAGGATCTTCAACATTACAGGTTAAGATTAGTGTTTTTTCTTCCATAAATGGATCAATATTGGCTGTATTAGGATCTGGTTTAAGCAGCATATCTGAAGCATTAATCCCCTTCCATCCCTTAATTGATGAACCATCAAAGGCGTGACCATCAGTAAATTTAGTTTTATCAAAGGCAGAAGCGGGCACTGTGACATGCTGCTCTTTTCCCATGGTGTCAGTAAAACGAAGATCAATAAATTTAATCTTTTCTTGCTTGATTTGTTTAATTACATCAGCGCCAGCCATACCAAAACTCCTTAAAAATAATTAATTGTTATATATATATATAATACTAAAGCACAATCTATGCCAATATTTAAATCGCTAAAATAACTGATTTACTTACAAAACACATTAAATAAATAATATATGCACTATTATAATGCATTTTTACTAAATAATTGCACTATTATAAAGCATTAAATATTTCTCTTGATATTATTTTATTGTTTATAATAATAATCCAATGAAAAAAATAAAAAAATTTGCAGTTCTTGGGCATCCTATATCACACTCCCTTTCCCCCCAAATACACCTTTTATTTGCAAAAGAATTCGCAATAGATTTGGAGTATCAAAAATTTGATATCAGTCAAGATAATTTCTTTGAAAGTGTTAGGCGTTTAGAGGGTGAGGGTTATCAAGGGCTAAATATTACCCTTCCATTAAAAAACGCTGCTTTTGATATTTGTGACCAACTTTCAGAAAGGGCATCTTTATGCAAGTCTGTAAATACAATAAC
>Ga0209830_10000390_pt1 | contig 46599 bp, 43 predicted proteins | sample ArcticOcean_MG_C_12_FD_187439 | JGI IMG/M metagenome (GOLD analysis project Ga0209830, IMG submission 187439) | Marine microbial communities from western Arctic Ocean - ArcticOcean_MG_CB8_130 (SPAdes) (version 2) | ecosystem: Environmental > Aquatic > Marine > Oceanic | place: Arctic Ocean...
ACACAAAAAAATTCTATATTTATAGTATTGTAATTTAAACTAAAACACAGTATCTTGTGTCTAGAATTAAAAAAAACACTATATGTTGGGTTATAGTGAAAATTAGCAAAGAATACAAAAAAAAAGGAAGCTAGAAAAAAAGAGCAAAAATCATGGAAACAACAACAGAAACAGCACAAGAAACAAAGAAACAAGAGACTGGGCAACCGCAAATAAAATCAGCAATAGCGCCAGGACAAATGAGAGTAATAAAAAGAAACGGGTCTGTTGTTTCTTACGATGCCGAAAAAATAGCCATAGCCATAACAAAAGCATTTCTAGCAGTAGAAGGAGGAGCAGCAGCGGCCTCAACAAGAATACACAACGAAGTAAATGAGCTGGCAAATTCTATTACTATAACCTTCAGCAGGAGAATGCCTTCAGGGGGAACACTACACATAGAAGAGATTCAAGATCAAGTTGAGCTTGAATTAATGAGGTCAGGAGAGCAAAAAGTTGCCAGAGCTTATGTCCTTTATAGAGAAGAAAGAAGAAAAGAAAGAAAAGAAGGAACAGCAGAAAGTGGGGAGCAACAAAACGTAAATGTACTACTAGACTCAGGAGAAGACGGAACCGTAGACATGGCCAGGCTCGAAGTGATGGTAGGAGAGGCTTGCGAAGGACTAGAGGATGTAGCAAAAGAAGAGATCATGGAACAGGCAAGCAAAAACCTTTATGACGGTGTTTCTTTAGAAGATGTAAAAGCTTCATTGGTTATGACCGCAAGAACTCTTGTAGAAAAAGAGCCTAATTACACCTACGTAACCGCACGCATATTATTGGACAATATTAGAACAGAGGGATTGAGTTATCTAGGGATGCAAAACAACGCAACTCAAAAAGAAATGGAAACTCTGTATCCAAAAGCATTGGAACAATTTCTAATCAAAGGAATGGAGAATGATATTCTTAACCCCGAGTTAGGAGCAATGGATTTAGAGAAACTAGGAAAGGCTATTAAGGGAGAAAGAGATAATAACTTTACCTATTTGGGGCTGCAGACTCTCTACGACAGATACTTCATACATGATGACGAAATAAGGTATGAGCTTCCACAGGTATTCTTTATGAGAGTATCAATGGGCTTGGCTCTTCAAGAAGACCAAAGAGAAGACAGGGCAATAGAGTTCTACAATCTGCTTTCTAGCTTTGATTACATGAGCTCCACCCCAACTCTCTTCAATGCAGGAACAAAACATTCCCAACTCTCTTCTTGTTATCTGACAACCGTACCCGATGATTTGCATGGTATATACGGAGCAATACAAGACAACGCTATGCTGTCGAAGTGGGCAGGTGGCTTAGGAAACGACTGGACACCAGTACGAGGGTTGGGGTCACAAATCAAAGGAACAAATGGAAAATCACAAGGTGTCGTCCCTTTTCTTAAAGTTGTCAATGATACTGCGGTAGCGGTCAACCAAGGAGGTAAGCGAAAAGGGGCAGTCTGCTCATACTTAGAGACTTGGCACGTAGACATAGAAGAATTTGTGGAACTTAGAAAAAATACTGGTGATGACAGAAGAAGAACCCACGATATGAATACAGCCAATTGGGTTCCTGACTTATTTCTAAAAAGAGTATCAGAAGGAAAAAGCTGGACTCTGTTTACTCCTAGTGACACTCCAGATCTTCATGATCTATATGGATTGCCCTTTGAAAAAAGATACGAAGAGTACGAAGCGCAGACCGAAAGCGGAGAAATAACTTTTTATAAAAAAACGGACGCAAAAGAACTTTGGAAAAAAATGTTGTCGATGGTCTTTGAAACCGGCCATCCATGGATAACTTTTAAAGATCCGTGCAATTTAAGATCGCCTCAACAACATGTTGGTGTAGTGCACTCATCAAACCTGTGCACAGAAATTACACTCAATACCAGTCAAGACGAAATAGCCGTTTGTAATTTAGGATCCGTTAATCTTACTCATCATATAAAAGAAGGAAAGTTGGACGAAGAAAAGCTGGAAAAAACAATCAATACGGCCATACGGATGCTAGATAACGTCATAGATATAAATTACTACGCAGTAAAAGCAGCAGAAACGTCTAACTTAAAACACAGACCTATAGGCATTGGAATAATGGGTTTTCATGACGCTTTATACATGCTTAAAACTCCATACGCCTCTGATGAAGCTGTAGAGTTTGCAGACAGATCTATGGAAATGGTTAGCTATTATGCAATCAAGGCTTCTAGCGACTTAGCAAAAGAAAGAGGTTCTTATGCTTCTTATGAAGGCTCTTTATGGAGTCAAGGAATCTTGCCTATCGACTCAATTAAACTTCTAAAAGAAAGCAGAGGTGATGAATATTTAGAGATGGATGAAAGCTCTACAATGGATTGGGATGGACTGAGAGATACCATTAAAACTCAGGGCATTAGAAATTCCAATGTTATGGCCATTGCTCCTACAGCAACCATAGCCAATATTACTGGGGTCACCCAATCCATAGAGCCTACTTATCAAAACTTATTTGTAAAATCAAACCTCTCTGGTGAATTTACGGTGACCAACATACCTATGGTAAAAGCTCTGAAAGAAATGGGGCTGTGGGACTCTGTAATGATAAATGACCTAAAGTATTACGACGGAAGTGTGGCTGGAATTTCTCGAATACCTGAAGAAATGAAGGCGTTGTATGCTACAGCTTTTGAAATAGAACCAAAATGGTTAATAGATGCAGCAAGCAGAAGACAGAAATGGATAGATCAAAGTCAGTCCTTAAACTTATACATCAATGAACCTAATGGTAAAAAATTAGACATCATGTACAGGATGGCCTGGTTAAGGGGCTTAAAAACAACCTATTACCTAAGGTCAAAAGGGGCTACTACTTCAGAAAAATCAACGATAGCAACAGGGGAACTTAATGCTGTATCAGCAAATGCTGCACCACTAGCCGCCCCTCTTCCAGAAGCTTGTTCAATAACGGATCCAGACTGCGATGCCTGTCAATAAATAGGAAAAAATTATGTTAAATTGGGACGAATTCGATTCATCAGAAAAAGAAAAAAAGCCACAGGAACAAGTAAAACAAGCTGCTCCGATGGAAACTAAAGCAGCGGTACAAGCCGAAGAAAAAGAGTCACCAATCGAAATGAATGTGACGCTGGAGACAGGTTCAGTATCAAGCCGTCTTGAAAGAGCAAAAAAGGCGGTAGAAAAATTTGATTTAGCCCAGGGCGAGGCGGCACTAGAAGGATCTTCTTCTAGGGTTAATGTAGATGAAAAGGCAATGATAAATTGCAAGGCGGATGTCAACCAGCTGGTTCCTTTTAAGTACGATTGGGCGTGGCAAAAATATCTGGACGGATGCGCAAACCACTGGATGCCCCAAGAAGTTAACATGACCGCAGACATTGCTCTTTGGAAGACAGAAGGCGGTCTTTCGGATGACGAAAGAAAGATAATAATGCGAAGTTTAGGTTTCTTTTCTACTGCGGACTCCTTGGTAGCAAATAATCTTGTTTTGTCTGTCTATAAACATTTAACCAACCCTGAATGCCGTCAATACCTTCTAAGACAGAGCTTCGAAGAAGCCATTCACACCCATGCCTACCAATACGTAATCCAATCCCTAGGAATGGACGAAGCAGAGCTTTTTAACATGTACAGAGAGGTTCCTTCTGTTGCAAGAAAAGCTTCTTGGGCTTTGGAGTTCACTAAAGAATTGGATGATCCTCATTTCAAAACAGGAACTGTGGAACAAGATAAAAAATTACTAAGAAATCTTATAGGCTTCTATTGTGTTCTTGAAGGAATCTTCTTTTATTGTGGCTTTACCCAAATTCTTTCCATGGGCAGAAGAAATAAGATGAACGGTACTGCTGAACAATTCCAATACATACTGAGAGACGAATCGATGCACCTTAATTTTGGTATTGATGTAATAAATCAAATCAAGTTAGAAAATCCAGAACTGTGGGACGATGAAATGCAAGATCAAGCTGCTGGTATGATTCTTCAAGGCATGCAATTAGAGATTGAATATGCAAGAGACACCATGCCTAGAGGAGTTCTAGGAATGAATGCCAGCATGATGGAAGAATATCTAAATTACATAGCCAACAGACGTTTGGTGCAAATAGGTTTACCAGAAGAGTTTCCTGATGCTGAAAATCCTTTCCCTTGGATGTCTGAAATCATGGATCTAAGAAAAGAAAAGAATTTCTTTGAAACCAGAGTGATTGAATATCAAACAGGTGGCGCACTCACCTGGGACTAGATGGTAAAAGTTATTGGGCATCGAGGAGCTTCTGAAGATGCCCCAGAGAATACCCTCTCTTCTGTCAAAGAATCTTTTAAACAAGGTTCGGATGGTGTTGAAATTGATATTCGTCTTACCAAGGACAATCACGTAGTTTGTATACACGATAAAAACTCACTTAGAACTTCAGGTGAATTTCTAATAATTTCCGAAACCAAATTAAATGCTCTTAAGAAGTTAGATGTAGGATCTTGGAAAAGTAAGAAATGGAAGAATGAACGAATACCCCTTCTAGAAGAAGTCTTAAAAGTCATACCTGATAAAAAAGAAATTTTTATTGAAGTAAAGACCGGAACGGAAATAATTGAACCTCTGATCAATGCACTGAACAGATCAAATATAAACCTAAGCGATGTTTCAATTATTTCTTTTAATAGAGAGGTGATCAAAAAAATTAAATCTAGAATGAGTGAAATTACAGGAAATTTACTTATTGCCTTTGATCCAGAAGTAAATCTTGAACAAGGATTGGGTGACTTACTAAAAAGTATAAATGCAGACGGAGTGGGCGCCCAGAATCATCAAAACCTAAACAGCAGTCTTGTTAAAGAAGTGCATAATCTAAGAAAAAAAATTCATGTCTGGACCGTAAATGACCAAGAAGAAGCAAATAAATTTGAATTAATGGGTATAAATTCAATAACCACTAACAGGCCTAAATTAATAAAAAAGAGCTTAAATATAACTAAATAGGAGTTCTTTTTTTAGTTCGTTGGCTCTATAGTTATCCCTATGAAAAATCATAATAATGGATTCCTGGAGTTGGTTCAAAAGGCTTTAGAGAATATTCCAGAATACGACGTGCATCAAGTAAAAAATAAGATTGATAATTCGGATACCTTTTCTTTGGTAGACGTAAGAGAAGACAGAGAGTGGGTCCAAGGAAGTATCCTTCCTTCAATACACATAGGCAAAGGAGTTATAGAAAGAGACGTAGCCAACCTTATACCAGACCTAAATATGGAGATAGTTTTATACTGCCAAGGTGGATATAGATCGGCATTGGCTGGTGAGGCTCTTAAAGCTATGGGCTACTCTAATGTATTTTCAATGAGCGGTGGTTTCAGTGACTGGCTCAATAATAATTTTCCTATACAAAAAAATAATTAATTTATAATTCTATATTAAGATCATGGGTGAAAAGAGAAAAGTTGGGATAACTGAAGTTGTTTTAAGAGACGGCATTCAGTCTATTTTAGCTACTCGCGTTAAACTAAAAGACCTGGTCTCTGTTGTCCCTGTATTAGACAGAGCTGGTTACTGGTCTATGGAAACATGGGGTGGAGCAACATATGATGCTTGCATAAGATATCTTGATGAAGATCCATGGGAAAGACTTAGGGTTTTTTCTAAACTCATGCCAAACACCCCCCAGCAAATGTTGATTAGAGGACAAAATCTTGTAGGTTATAAACACTACTCTAATAAAGTTGTTTTGGAATTCCTTAATAAATCTGCTGAAAATGGCGTCTCTATTTTTAGAACCTTTGATGCATTAAATGATTTTAAGAATATTGAATTTACCATCAAAGAAATAAAGAAATTGGGACAGCATGCACAGGGAACAATGGCCTACACAACCAGTCCGGTCCACAACCTTAATACTTGGATAGATTTAGCCAGAAGAATAGAGGATGCTGGTTCGGATTCTATAGCGATCAAAGACATGGCTGGTCTTTTGAAGCCCTTTGATGCATTTGATTTAGTAAGCATGCTAAAGGAAAGCGTAGCAATTCCTATCCACATGCAAACCCATGCCACTACTGGAATGTCCACAGCAACAAACATGAAGGCTATAGAGGCTGGCATTGATAATATTGATACGTCCATCTCCTCTCTTAGCTTAACCTACGGACACTCTCCTACCGAGACTCTAGCTGCGATATTTAAAGATCAAACCGCCTATATAGATTTGAATAATGAGGCCCTCGAAGAAGCAGCGGTTTACTTTAAGAAAATAAGAAAGGATTATTCGGAATTTGAAGGAGACATGAAGGGAGTTGACTCAACCATGTTGATAAAACAGGTCCCTGGTGGGATGCTTTCGAACCTTGAATCACAATTAAAAGCAAATCACCAAGAAGATAAAATTGAAATGGTTAAAGAAGAAATACCTAAAGTTCGTGAGGATTTTGGCTTCCCTCCCTTAGTGACACCTGCTTCTCAAATAATAGGTGCTCAAGCTCTTCTTAATGTAATGGGCAATGTTCGTTATGAAAATCTATCCAATGAATCAAAAAATTTACTTCTAGGAAAGTATGGTGATTTACCAGGTGAAGTAAATATAGATTTGTACAACAAAGCCAAAGAAACATCTACAGACCTAGAAACTGGACAAGAAGTTGAAGATGAAATGAACCACATGAAAGCTGAATTAAAAAAATTATGCTTGGAAAATAATCTTGATGACCTTTCTGAAAATTTAGAAATGCTTCTGACCTATGTTCTCTTCCCCAACATAGCTTTAAAGTTCTTTAAATCACTGAACTAGAAGAAAGCCCCTCTTTTCTAAGAATAGTTTAAGGCCGATTCACTTCCCTTGTTACCTTGGAGTCTCGCATGATACATAACTCGAGCTTCATTCAAATCCCATGGACAGGCTTGATGCATAAGGCATCTGTTGTCCCAAATGACAGCATCTCCTACCGACCATGAATGATGGTAGGTAAACGATTCTTTGCAAGCAAATTCTTCAAGCTCTTGTGCAAGACTTACAGCCTCTTCATCTGTCATGCCTGGAATTCGATGTATGTGCCTTCCTATCGTTAAAGCCTTTCTTCCTGTTTCAGGATGAGATTTAACTAAAGGTCTCAGTGGCTTAGGATCAATATCAAAACCGTAACTGTTGAATTCACTCTCTTCTTTTGACTTGTGACCATACCTTTCCTTTTGGCTCCATTCATAGGAATGAAAAGCCTGCAGACCTTGGATCTTTTCTTTCATACTAGGGCTTAGAGATTCGTAAGCAGCTGACATATCAGCCCAGCCTGTTTGGCCGTCTTTCGACGGAACAACATGAGCAGTTAATACAGCTCCTTTGGCTTGTAGAGGCATGTAGGTGCTGTCGTGATGCCACTCCATGTTTCCTCTTAAAGATTTAACTATATCGTCTTCAGTGGCGTCTCTAATTGTGCCATCCGTTCTTACATTGCTTATTGGGCTCAAATCAAATTCTAGCTCTCCAAAATTCTTAGCAAATTTCACTTGTTCATCGTTTGTGAGGTGTTGATCAGGAAAAATAAGGAGAGATCTATCAAGCCAAACTTTGTAGAGATCTTCGGCTTGTTTGCTTGTTATGTCAGATAGCTTTATATCTGTAATAACTGCTCCAAAAGTTTTCTCAAGATTTTTTACTGTGAAGTCATTTATAGTCATTTGATGCTTAGATTAACCTCTTAGGGATTATAGGAAAAGATAAATTTCTAAATTTTATATAAAAAAAGAGGGCTAAATAGCCCTCTTTCTCGTGTCCCTCCCAGGGATGTTTTGTGAAAACTTAAGCAGTTTTCTTGTCTTCTACAGCAGCTGCCCAAATAACTAAACCAAATAAGATTTTGTTAACAAAATCTGCAAGGTTATAAATTAAGTTAAGCGAACTGGCATCGACTGATCCCATGAGATAACCGAGTACGTATCCTGCAGGATAAATAGCCCAACCAACTATGATGATCCACATCATTGTGTTGTAAGCAGTTTGTACCGAGGCACTTGTTGTCGACACGGCTTCTTTACCTTCTCCCATCCACAGGGTGTAAATCATGTAAACCCAGAATGCAACTCCGAGACCAAATGCTGGAAGTGCAGGCATTAAACCAGACTCTCCTGCGTATCCAAATAGAAGCATGAGTAAAGATCCAAAAAATAACTTATAAAACAACGAGGCAGCCACAGTTGTTACGGCTCTCAAGATGAGATAAAACTCAACCATCAACAGTGGAACTGTTAACAGCCAATCAATGTATCTGAATACCGTTGGTGTTTCACCGGTATCAATCCAAACACCTCTCATGTACATGTAATGCCAAAAAGCAATACCAGTAACTAAGCCAGCAATAGTAAGTGAAGTTTTCCACTTTTCACCAACGTTATCTCTTTCTATGAAAAAGAAAACGGTAGCGGCTAATAAAGCTGCTGTAACTAACCAAAAAGAAACACCCACATAGTCGTTTGCGTCTAAATCTCCACCACTAGCAGCAAAAAGAGGCGCAGCTACTAAGGATGTTAGAACTAATAATAATTTCATTTTTTCTCCCGTAAATTAATAAAAATAAATATATTTATTTTTTTCTCCAAGCGTCTGAATCTTCAACCTCCATTATCGTATCCGATAATTTCGTCCAATCCAGCAACATGGAGATATAAAACTACCCTTTTTTACAGTTTCTTACAACCAATTTTTTTTTATTTTTTATGATTAGAAGTTAGTTTCTTTTGCTATGCAAATTGTAATCTTAAACAGATTCATCTTGAGGCATTAAGATCTTCTCAGTTCTAAGGAACTTAAAAAAGCACCATGTGGCAAACGCGCTTAAGAGATGCCATATTCCATGAGCTTGGAACAGTCTATCCGGATCACAATACGGGCTATCAGGAACACCTGTTAGCCAAATTGAAAAAGCTAGTACATAGCTTATCATTCCTGCAAAATACCAAGGACTGTAGGTTCTTATGTATCTTGATGGTTTGGTAGCAAGAATTCCAGGTATCCAAAAAGTTACTATCCACCAATAGCTAGTGAGATCTGCCCAGATGTCCCAAGGATATATTCCGAAAACTGCACAAACCGCAAAACCTAAAAATCCAGATGTCCATCTAAAACTAGGACTCCAAAAACGATAAAGACATTCAGATATAAACCACATGCCAATAGAAACAGCAAAAAGATTTAAATCGAAGCCCGATCCAAAACCATCAAACCATCTCAATATTCCATCTATTATTACGATAGTAAGATAAATATATAAGAGTTTTTTAACCGACCATCTCCCCATCTCTCCAACGTTAATGAGCCAAGGAATAATGATATACATAACCATGCTTAAGTTGTCAGCCCACTGACCCCATTCGGTATGAGTTCCATGCATAAGCATAGATCCTGGGCCTAAATATATGGCCGTTCCCGCGTACAACATAGCCACAGGCGTCATGCCATGAAATTGATTTGAAGCATCGTCTCTTTTGTCTTTAGACAATACCCAAAACATGAGCAGTCCTGTAAACATAAAACCTAAATTACTTAGTGCATTTACTGGCTCCCTGAACATTGATGAACTAACACGTTCACACCATCTCCAGGCTTCGCCTACAACCGCTCCTGCTTCCAAAGAAGGAATGACCCCGGCAAAACCCAACGACACGTAGAGTGCCATAAAACCAATACTTATTCCCAGTGCTGCAGGAAATACTTTTTGTTCCCAGTTATTTTTAGATTCTTCCATAATTAAAAATTATTTAACCATAGCTCTGCGCATTGAGTCTGTATCTTCAAAAGCTGTGAAAGCTGCTATCTTTCCATTTCTTATAACGAACATATGCATTGTTTCGCTGTCTAAGTTATTAGCCGTCATCTTGTTGTGAACAAAAACGACATCACCTGAAACCTTTGTATCAATGGGTGTTAATGAAAATTTTGGCCAATGGACAGGAATAACTTCAAAAACATTTTTTATAACAGCATCGGTTCCTACAAAAACACCGGATTGAGGCAAGTCACCAAAAATAGTAAATTTTAAATCGTCGGTATGAATTTTAGCCCAGGCTTCAGTGTCACCTGCTGCAAAAGATGCATAGGCTTGTACTACAAGAGATTCTTTATTAACTTCACCTTTTTCATGGTGTCCTGCTGAAATACTAAGGGCTAAGATTGCAATAATAGAGATAAATATATTTTTCATGATGTTTCTTTTTTTGTTTAGCAATACTTTACTTTAATTTTTGGCAATAAAAAAGAGGACTCAGGGCCCTCTTTCTTGTTAAAGCTATATTTAGATATTAATCACCGAAATAAAACTGTTCGCAAATTTCAACATTATCAGATACGAACTCGTCTACCAAAGATAAAACTGATGCATAAGCTTCCGACCAAGGTGCATCACCTGCGTAGCCTTCATCAAGAATTCTTCCAAATGCAGCACCGTCTCTTGTAACAGAGCGAATCATTAGTGTTGAAGATTCATTGTCTCCGCCTCCGAAAGATTGAAACACTCCATTAAAGAAATTTGGGTGTCCGGCATTTTGAACACCTTTTTCGAGTGAACTCATTGCAGCTACGAATGCTGGAATGTTACCCGTAGATACTTTCACTCTTCCAACTCTTTCAAACCCTGGTTCTAATCTCCAATTTTTTAGAGGCTTCCATGTGACACTGTAGTCAGGTGATCTTAAAGCAGCTAATTTTTTTGGAGCCTTACTTACATCGTATTTCGTAGAACCTGCCAAAGCATCTTCTAAGTTATTGAACCCATTCCAAACCATCATTTCTGAAATAGTATCATTGGTTATGCACACTCCTGCAGCCGTTGAACCGATGGCCTTAAAGCTAGACGTATCTGACTTCAAATAATTTACGTACTTTGATCTGTCATCAGAATTCACATGCAAAGTCGTAAAAGCGCCTTCAGCTGTGCTCGGCTCACTATGGTCAGATGCATTTGCTATAAAGGCCATTGAGAACGATATTATTAAAAATATTTTTTTCATTTTTTTCTCCTTATTTAATGAACTTTTAATTTACTACAAAATAAAGGTAAAAGGAATTGTTTCCAGGATTCTGTTTATTCTGGTTTTAATGCAGAGTAAATTAGTGATCTTAACTCCCTTCTGACTTGAAAAGTAGAAGATGGTAAAAGCTGAGTAAGGAAAATAATAACCATTTCTTCTTCGGGATTGATCATAAAAACTGTGCTTGCTGCACCGCCCCAGCCATACTCGCCGACATCACTAAGTGATTGTGATTTAGCAGGATCTAACATGACGGAAAATCCTAATCCAAACCCAACTCCAGCATAAGGTGTTTCACTAAATGCAGATTCACTCATTTCAGTTAAATCCTGACCATCAGGCAGATGATTGCAACTCATGAGTTCAATAGTCTTCCTTCCTATTAATCTTTTTCCTTTGAATTCACCTTGCCCTAAGATCATTGAACAAAAATTGTAATAGTCAGACATGGTTGAGAAAAGCCCACCCCCTCCTGATTGCAGCCTTGTATTGAGAAAAGGTATCTCTAGAAGTCTTGGTTCTCCTTTGGGATTGTGTTCGTAGAGGGAAGCTAAACGATCTAGTTTCTCTTCTGGGCAAGAAAAAGCTGTATCAACCATATCAAGGGGCTCAAAGATATGTTTCTTGAAGTACTCGTCCAATTTCATGCCTGATAAAACTTCTACCAAATATCCCAAAACATCAGTTGAGACAGAATAATTCCATTGGTCGCCAGGAGAGAATTCTAAAGGCAATTCAGAGAGAATATTTACCATGCCCTCTAAAGTATCTGCTTGTTGGAGTTTGGTCTTTCTATAAGCTGCGTCAACATTGGTTTTATACATAAAATCATAAGTCAGTCCTGACATATGAGTTAATAAGTCCCTAATTGTCATGTGACGTTTTGGCCTAGAAGTTAAAAAATTTGGATAGACACCGGATTCGTATACTCTTAAATTTTTCCAAGAAGGAATATACCAATAAACAGGGTCATCAAGTCTGAAAAGACTTTTCTCAAATAGCTGCATTATGGCTAAACTAGTAACAGCCTTTGACATCGAATAAATTCTGAAGATTGCATCTTCTTGCATCGGCTTGTTGTTATCCCTGTCCATTAGGCCCAATGAATCTAAATAAGCCACCTCACCTTTCCTTGCTACTAGAGTTAAAGTGCCAACAAATTTTCCATCTTTTACATAAGTTTTATCTAAATAAGAATTTATGTTCTTAAGAACTTCTGAATCTAAACCGACCGATTCTGGTTTGACTATATTCATTTAATAACTCTCCATTGTTTTCTTAGACTTAGAATATTAAGTTTTTCTTAAAAACCATGCAAGGTGTCTGTATATTTAAGTTTTATATGCCTTAGAAAAAGATTATTATAATTCTAGAGAAATTTAATGGAGTAGCGATATGCATGAATTGATAATAAGAAATGGAAATATAGTGGACGGAAGTGGCGACAAAGCCTTTTTAGGTGATATCGCGATAGACGATGGAAAAATTACTAAGGTAGGTGTCATTGAAGAGAAAGGAGAAAAAGAAATAGATGCGGAGGGAAACTTAGTTACTCCTGGTTGGGTTGATATACATACCCATTATGATGGGCAAGTTTGCTGGGACTCTTTTTTAACCCCTTCATGTTGGCATGGAGTCACTACAGTCGTAATGGGAAATTGCGGAGTTGGTTTTGCACCTGTAAAACCTGGAACAGAAGAATTTCTTGTTCAACTCATGGAAGGAGTGGAGGACATTCCTGGAGTAGCATTAAATGAAGGTGTGAGTTGGGATTGGGAGAGCTTTCCTGAATATCTTGATTCCATTGGAAAAAAGAATTACGCAATGGACGTTGGTGCAATGATTGGACATGGGCCAATTAGATCATACGTTATGGGAATGGATAGATGCCAAGGCAAAGAAGAGGCCTCGGATGATGAAATAGCAGAAATGGCAGAAATTACTAAGGAAGCCATAGAAGCAGGAGCTCTCGGTTTCAGTACTTCAAGAACTTATCTACATAGAGATAAAGCTGGTGAGTATGTTCCGGGGACAGAAGCTAGCGCTAAAGAAATGAGAACGATAGCAAATTCTATTGCTGATCTAGGAAAAGGCACTTTAGAAATAGTCTCCGACTGGATGGATCAAGATATCGAATTAGATTGGGTTAAAGAATTTGTAGAAAAGTCTGATAGAACACTTACTTATGCTCAGACAGGTGGTAATCCGGTTGAAACATGGAAATATTGTGAAGAAAATTTTTCTAAAGGTGTAAAAATAAGACCTCAATTTCCAGGCAGACCTACTGGAATGTTATTCAGCTTGGAGTCTACCGTTCATCCCTTTATTGCGCATCCTAGTTACGCGCAAATTGCAGATAAATCTTTAGAAGAAAAAGTGAGCGCAATGAAAGATCAATCCTTTAAAGAACAAATGCTTTCTGAGGAACCTGCCGTTGATAAAAATCATATGATTTACACACTTATGACTGCATTTGATAAACAGTTCCCGATGGATGAGATACCTGACTATGAGCCTTCTTATGAAGCCAGTATTGCTGGCATAGCAGAAAGCACAAATAAATCAGTTATGGAAATAATGTATGAAGAACTGATCAAAAATGAAGGTAAAACATTTGTTTGGGCTCCTTTCTCTCCCTACCCTGATCACAACCTGGATACATATAAAATGATGATGGAATTTGAAAGCTCAGTTGCAGGGCTTAGTGATGGAGGCGCGCATTGTGGTCTTATATGTGATGCCAGTATGCCTACATGGAATGTAGCTCACTACACCAGAGATAGAGTCAAAGGGGAAAAAATACCTTTAGAATTTCTTGTCAGAAAACAAACCAAAGAAACTGCAGAAACTTTTGGTTTAATGGATAGAGGGCAAATTAAAGAAGGCTATATTGCAGACATCAATATAATCGATCACGATAATTTATGCGTTTATAAGCCTGAGATGGTCCATGATTTACCAACAGGAAGTAGAAGAATAATTCAAAAAGCAGGAGGTTATATTGCCACTATCAAAAGTGGTGTTGTGACGTTCAAAAATGATGAAGCTACGGGTGAGTTACCCGGTACTTTAATTAGAGGAGAAAGAACAGCAGCAGCTTCTTAAATAAAATGAGCCTGCCTAAAGCAACTGAAGATTTAATTCAGGCAAAAAAAGATCTTAAGGAGTTTGGTTTTTGCTATATTGCTAACGCACTATCTAAAGAAGAAATTTCTTCTGTCAAAACTAGATTAATAGAACAAGCTTCGGGAGAGCGGAGATTGAATATTGCAACGATGGAATATGAAGGCTCAAACCAAAGACTTTTTGCTCTTGTTAATAAAGGTCAAGTTTTTAGAGAGCTGATGATGCGTCCTGTAGTTGAAGAAATGGCTGCAAGCTGTCTTGGTGAAAACTTTATACTATCAAGTCTAACTGCAAATATTGCCGGTAAAGGTGGTAAGAAGATGCCTCTGCACACCGATCAAATGTACCTTGCTCCTGATTTGATAGAAACCCCTATGGTTGTAAACATGGCATGGTTGTTGGATGACTTCTCAGAAGAAAATGGAGGAACACAGCTTGTTCCTAAAAGTCATAAATTGAATAGAGATAAATTCGTTAAATTGTTACAAGAAGCTAAAGACTCTGGGGTTGGTATTAGAAAAACTTTCAATAAAAATCCTGACTTTCAGCATGAAATTATTTCAGCTACTGCGCCTGCAGGTACATTACTTGTTTTCGATGGCAGAATTTTTCATGGAACTGGTAAGAACAAAACAAACAATAAAAGACATGCTGTCTTCACTTATTTCTGCAGAACCTATATAAGACAACAAGAAAATCACTTCCTATCTTTTCCTGAAGAGTTAAGAAAAAATTCATCCGATAAATTTCTAGATAGATTGGGATTCGGAATCTTCAGGGGTCTTGGTGCTGTTGAAGGAAACATGAGACATGCTACTAAAGACAATAACAGCTCCAACACTCTTAATAGAGAAATTCAGTCCAGACCAGAAAATATAATTGGAGAGCTAAACTGATATGGCTTTTACTACACCAGACTTGTCCGACGAAAACCCTAAATCAAAAGCCTTGTCTCCGATCTTAACTAATTTTGGAGGAAAAAAATCCTTCCATGGCCCTATTGAAACTCTTCAGTGTCCTGATGATAATTCATGTGTTAAAAAACTCTTGAATTCTGAAGGCAATGGGAAAATTTTAGTTGTTGATGCTGGTGGTATAAACACAGTTGCTTTACTTGGAGATATGATTGCCGAAGCAGGAGTTAAAAATAATTGGTCTGGTGTGGTCATAAATGGCTACATTCGTGACGTTGATATTATCCGTTCACTCAACTTAGGAGTTCAAGCTCTAGGAGCAATGCCCATTCGCAGTGAAAAGAAAAACCAAGGAACGATTGGAGTTACCATTAACTTTGGTGGTTTAACTTTTGAACCGGGTAATTTTGTTTATGCCGACAACAACGGTTTGTTGTTAAGCAAACAAGAACTTCTATTTTAAATAGCCCTTAAAGCTTCTGTAATATCTTGCCTCGAAGCCTTCCATGCAGGCAATATTCCTCCGAACGTTCCTACAACCAATGCAAGGATCATTCCCTGTCTAATGATGTCGGCTGTAACGGCGAAAGCAAAAGATGTTTGGGAAAAAGATCCTCCAGCCAAAGTTGAGACCGTGTATCCATTAAACATTAAGTAAGCAATCCCTGAACCTAACAGGCCCCCAAAGAGAGCTAATATCATAGATTCCAGCATTAAGGCAAAAAGGACTGAACTTCCTTGAAATCCAATTGCTCTAAGCGTGCCTATTTCAACCAAGCGAGTTGAAACCGCGCTGTACATCGTATTAAGAGCGGCAAATAAAGCTCCTATGGCCATAATGACAGCGACTGTATAACCAAATGCATTAATCACAGAAGAAGCCCCTGATGACTGATTGTTATAGAAGTCAGATTCTCTTTCTACTTTGAGTTTTAATCTAGGGTCGTTTTCAACAAAAATTCCCAGCTCATCAAGTGCTTGTTCACTGTTAAGCTTTACCAATGCCACTGAAGCACTGGCGCCTCTTCTGAAAGCACCTTGGGTATAAGTTAAATCTGCCCAGACCTCTGATTCATGCACATCACCTTGTGTAGAAAAAATTCCCACTACCTTCCATTTTGAATTCCTTATGTCAATTTCATTTCCTACTTGGAGTCCTTGATATTGATCAGCAGCTCCTTTTCCGACTATAACTTGACCTGTGCCTGGCTGAAAACGTTCTCCTTCAATGATTTCAAATTCAGGTCTTATTTTGAAACTCATCTCTTGAACTCCTCTCAGAGGTAAATTAGAAGTTTCCTCAGTTCCTTTCTTCTTAAGATCGATGATGGTAAAAATTTCTGCTGCAATCATTGGCTCATCATCTTGCTCCAAAATACCAGGAGCGTTTGCAATTATATTTATGTCTTGCATGGCTATACCACTGCTTAATTCTGAGTCTGAACCTTCTCTAAGTATTAACGCCCTATCTGCCTCACCTGTACTGGCTATGGTTGAATTGAGACCTTGAGCCATTGCTAAGAGCGAGACCATAACGGCTACCGATCCTGCAATTCCTATTACAACTACCAAAGAGGAACCTGAACGATCTAATACGGTCTTTAGATTCATATTAGTAACTGCAATTATTTGATTCAACCAACTCATTTAATTTCTCCTTAATGCATCAACAACTTTTAATCTCATGGCAAACAAAGCAGGCGGCAATCCTGAAACCAAGGCCGTAATGAAGGCCAATAATACTGCACTTGCAACTATAGAAGGTTTGAAGGCAATATCACCAAAAAATCCATACAAACTGTCTTGCAAACCTCCACCAAAGAAAAGGAAAAGAGCACAGCCTATACCTATGAAGGCACCTAAAAGACAAAGTATTGAAGATTCCGCCAATACCAAAAGTAATATGGTGGAATCAGAATAGCCTATGGTTTTAAACACTGCTAATTCAGAGGTTCTCTCCCTAATTGCCTGGCTCATGGTGTTTCCTGTAACCAGTAAAATAGTAAAAAAGACCGCTGACAGTATTGAGTTCATAATAAATCCAACATCACCAACTTGGCTTGCAAACATTTTACTGAAAGACGCTTCCGTAGAAGTTTTAGTTTCGTCAGCCGAATTAGAGAACATTGTATCTATCTCCTTTGCTATCCTCTCGTTATCTTCTTTATTTTTTACTTTAAGAACAAAATTACCAACGGTTCCACTTCCAAAAGCTCTAGCTTCATCAAAATAGTAATAATTTAAGAAAGCTTGATCTTCATCGTTAAGGTTTGATGGATTGGTAAAGATACCTACGAGGTCAAAGGTCCAGAGCATTTCTCCGTCTTTTTTAGGATAGATGTCTCCCATGATTGGTATTTTATCTCCCACCTTCCAGTTAAATCTTTCTGCCAACCTTTTGCCAACGACCATACCTGTTCTGGTGTTTATAAAATCATCTTTTTCTTTTTCACTAATAATAAGATTTGGATAAACCTCAAAATATTCTTTTGGTGGTACCGGCCATTTTGGAAAGAAATTACTTCTATCTTGATAATTTCCACCAAACCACTCTCTATGAGCTACTTGTTCAACACCTTCTAAGGATTTTAATCTTTGCCAGTAACTGTAAGGCAGAGGCTCGATAAATGATAACTTAGACATTACAACAAGCCTGTCATCACCGGCTAAATCTACCTCTTCGGTAAAAGCCACTGCTACAGATCTGAGTAGGCCAAAAAGAAGAAAAGCTATAGCGATAGAAGATATGGTCAAGACTGTTCTCCATTTCTTTCTATTTAATGCTGAGTAAACTATTGTCCAATATTTCATAATTTATTTATCCTGATCTTAGAGCATCGACAACTTTTAAATTTAAAGCTTTGTAAGCAGGCATTATTGAAGATACAAAAGATACTGTAATTCCTATGCCAATGGCTAAAAATATCTTATTCCAGGTTAAATAGACTAAGCCTTCCATCATGCCGCCCGAAGCTGCATCTATTGCAGGGAGAGAAAGCAAGGACAAGCCCAGACCCAAAGAGACTCCTAGAAAAATAAGAAATGTAGCTTCCAACAACACCATATTAAAAATTTGTAAGTCTTGGTAACCTAATGTTTTCAATACGGCTAAATCAGTAGTGCGTTCTCTAACTGATTGACTGATAGTATTTCCAGCCACCAATAAGATTGTAAAAAATACAGCAGACAAAATAGCATTAATAATTAATTCTATATCCCCAAACTCTGCCATCATATCAACGGCTATTTGAGATTCTGGACCAGAGCGTGTTGCCCATGATGAATTTTTAAATTCAGCATCTATGGTTCGAGAAATATCTTCTGCTAATTCCGCTTCTGAAGCCTTAGCGATTATCATGCCTACCGTTCCTTTATCGCTTGTTCGTGAATCGTCAAAGTAATCGTAATTTACAATCATCCCTAACTCGTCTGCTTTAGGGCTGGCATTGTACAAACCAACGACTTCAAACTCCCAGTCATTAGTACCGTCAGCATTCATTGATAAAGATTTTACAAATACCCTGTCGCCTATAGTTATGTTTTTATCTACAGCCAATGATTCACCAACCAAAGTCCCTATTTTTAGACCTCTAAAAGCCTTAAGGTACTCTTCAGAGATTTTAAAACGTTCGTAAATTTCAAGATTCCCACCCATTGCAATAGTTACACCATCAAACATTGTTTCCTGTGAGACAGACGTAATGTAATCCATGTAAAGAACGTCCTCTACTTCTTCAATTTCTTTAATGAATTCAACATGTGAATAAGGCAACTTACCTAACATGTTATAGCGATTCATGGTTATGACCATGTCAGCTTGCAATGCTTCCATTTGACCACTAAATATGGGTGAAGCAGCTTGCAGCAGCCCAAAGAGTAAAAAGGCAATTGAAACAGATAATACCGTTAGGATGCTTCTAGCTTTCTTCCTTAGCACTCCTGCCTTAATGAGGGTCCAGTACATAATTAATCTGTTAACTTGCCCTTATCTAAGTGCAGTATTCGTTTGGCTGATTCAGCCGCTACAGGGTCGTGTGTAACCATGATGATGGTTTTGCCATGATCTTCGTTTAAAATTTTGAGTAACTCTAAAATTTCTGTAGCAGTATTTCTATCCAAATCACCGGTTGGTTCGTCGCACACCAAAATATCAGGATCTGAGACCAACGCCCTAGCAATGGCCACTCTCTGTTGTTGTCCCCCCGAAAGTTCATTAGGTTTGTGATCTGAACGATCGTCTATTCCAACTGCTTTCATGGCTGTCAGCACATGATCTTTTCTCTGCGATTTTGAAAGATTAGTGAGTAACAATGGCAGTTCAACATTCTTGTCAGCAGTGAGAACTGGAAGAAGATTATAGAACTGAAAGATAAAACCTACATTGCTTGAGCGCCAGCTACTTAACTGCTTGGAGTTCATTTGATCCAATTGAACTCCATTAATTCCTATAGAGCCAGATGTGGGTGTATCAAGACCTCCCATGAGATTTAATAAAGTTGATTTTCCTGAACCTGAAGGGCCCATTAAAGCTAAAAAATCTTGCTTTGGTACATCTAAATTTAAACCATCGAGGACAGTCAAAGTCTCCCCGCCTCTTTCGTATATTTTGTTCACATTCTCAACTTTGATTAGTATTTCTGACATATTATCTCCTTTACTTTATCTTTACTTTTTGTCCATCATCCAGTTGTTGATCGTACTTGGCAAGCACTCTATCTCCTGATTTTAAGCCCCTAATTATTCTTGAGTAATTAGAAGTTTCTTCAGCTATATCAATACCTTGTATGATTATCTCATTATTTCTTATTAGCATAATATAACTTTGATCTCCCAATGTTTCTATTGATGCGTTTGGAACCATCACGCCTTCTTTTTTCGGACCAGAGGACTCTTCAACTTTCTTTAAGAAAGAAACCCTTGCGCCCATATCAGGAAGAACTCTTTCATCCTTTTCCAGCAGCTTTATCCTAACTCTAACGGTTGCCTTATTTCTATCTGCAGTTGGAATTATAGCTATCACTTCAGCAGGTATGTCCCACTTTGGATAGGCATTCAAATTTGCAACCACCGGCTGCCCTGCGATCACTCTGTTGATAAAAGATTCATTCACATCAACTTCTATTTCCAAAGAGTCCATATCAACGATTGTTCCTATTCCAGTTCTTATAGAACCGCCACCTGCAGACACTGGAGATATCATCTCTCCTGGTTGTGCTGCCTTGTAAACAACAACTCCACTAAACGGAGCTCTAATTTTCATATCATCAACCACTTGTCTTCTGACTGCTAGCAATGCATCCAAACTATCCATTTGTGCACCTGCAGCATCCAAGGAAGCTTGGCTGGCTAAATTGCCTTCAATTAATTCTTTTGTTCTGCCATAGATACGTTTAGCTTCATTAAACTGGGCTGTAGCATAATTTAATTCAGCTTGAGTTGATCTGTCATCAAGCTGAGCAAGAACTTGTCCTTTTTCTACGTAGTCCCCTTCTTCTATGAAGACTTCCAATACTTTTCCAGTAATCTTAGATGAAACGGTTGCCTTACGCCTAGCAACAACGTAGCCAGAAGCATCTAAAAGACTGACAGAAGAAGAATCAGAATCATCTATGGATTTAACAGAGAAAGTTGATACTTCAATAATTTCTTCTTCAGAAAAAAATGACCAAAACCCAACTAAAACTACCAGTGAAACTGATGCTGCAATGAGAATATTTTTATATGGTATTTCTGAAGGCTCAGCTTTAGCGTTCCTATCTATCTTAAGATTATTTAAAAGATCCTTTTTTTCAGTCATTTTTTTTAATAATTAAATTAGGTGAAATTATAAAGCATTCTGTCCATTTATATTTTGATAAATCTCTCTAGGCATTACAAGATTACATTGAACTTATCCAGTCTTTTATTAATTCAACTGCTTCTGTGTGGGTTAATGCTCTGCCTGATTCTGGCATCATCACCCCAGGGTCGGTTGATAACATTCTGAGCAAAAGAATAGACTCTTCAGGCTTTCCTGGAACAATTGAGTACTGTAAATCTCCACTACCTCGACCTGTAGCTACAGGTTTCTTATAGATTCCTAAATGCTTTTTTCTGGTTTCTGATAAATTTAGATAGAGCCCTGTAGAGTTAGCTGCTCCTGTTGAGCTATGGCAATGACCGCAATTTATATCGAGGTAAGATCGTGCTCTGTTATCAAGAGACGCAGTAATATTTTTCCAATCAGTAGTCTTTAATAAATCCGATGGATAATCTTTAATAAATTCCTCGTCAATCCATTTAGTAAGCTGATTTTTAGGGCCATCTGTAAATGGGTAAATGCTGTTTAAATTTCTTGCTTTGGGACCTATGGGAGTAATCTCATCATTTGCAGCATGGCATTCTTTGCATTGGTTTTTATTGGGAATACGGTACCTAACCTCTTGCATATCACCAAACTCATCAATCCACGAAGTATTTATAGTTTTTCCAGCTATTTTAATATTAGCTTCGGTTTGAGTTTCATTCCATGCATAGGATACAGCCTCCCAACCTGAATCTTTTCTTAGTAAGACTCTTGTTTCCATCATGTTCATTCCTGCATCTGGATTCCTTTCGTCCAGAGGATAATAAAATGTCTTAATTAAAGCAGAGCCTACAGGGAAATTAAAAACCCAGTCTCTTTGATAAGTAGCATGACTTCCTTCGGGAACATAAACCCATCTTTGCTTCTTAGAATAATCTGAAAATAACGTAGAAATTAGTTCGTAAGGAAGGACCCCTTCGCTAGGCTGCTGAGCTTTGGTATCTTCAAAGAAACCATATTCTGATAATGTTCTTGGAAATTTTTCAGACAACAGAACATTGTCATTGACTGCAAAAGCTGAATTTACTCCAAAAATTATTAAGAGCATAAAGACTGCTGTCTTTAGGTGATTCACTTCTTTAAATTCCTTCAATTACTATTTCATCCAAAGGGTTTATTTCTCCCTTAAAAAGATCGTAGTTTCTTACTACTGGATCAAAAATAGGAAGCATATATTTAATGGGATTGATGGTTAAAAAGGTTGCGTCACCATTGTCTCCTAAAACAATTTTTTCATCTTCTGGCTGTCCAAAAAGTATTTGGGAGAAAGGTAAAATTCCATCCCAGAAAATATCTGGCATATTGCCGTCGGAAAGTTCAAATAAAATAGCTGCTAGCTCTCCTGTTTCTAGATCAGGATCAAAGCCTCCATTTCCAAAACGGTTGCCATGAACTTGAATCGATTTAGGATGAGGATCATATCCTTCATCATTTGTTTCAGATCCGTAGGTGACTATCGTTAAATTTACCGTTCCGTTTCCTCCAATATCATTATCAAATACCTCTACATGTGAATTAGCTTGAATAATGATTCCTGTTCCTCTTGGCACTTCTCCTACAATATTGCCTTCTGGAGCGAAATTGTCAGTATCGTTATTGATTACTTGATTTCTAAAAACCCTAACGTGATGACCCCCTTGTTGTGGAAGGTCAGGTAAATCAAACACCAATATCCCTGCCGTATTGTGCGAAGCTAAATTGTTGTAAACATCTGCGTAGAAAGAATTTTCTATCTCTATTCCTGCTACGTTGTATTGAGCTGTGCTGTTTCTAACAATAATATTTTTTGATTGACCTACGTAAATGCCTGCATCAGAAGCTCCGATTGCTACGCATCCGTCTATAAGAACATCACTAGACTCTACAGGGTAAAATCCATAAGCTCCATTGGAGCTCTTAGGTCCACCTGTCCATTCAGTTTTAACGTTAATCATGTATATTCCTTTAGCGCCTATCACTTTAATAGCGTCACCTTTGGCATCTTCTACAGAGAATCCTTTAAGGGTTACTTTATTGGAAGTAACAAGAAGTCCTTGCGCTCCTGAAGCTTGTTTCGAGAAGTTGAGAATGGTCTCATTCATCCCAGCACCTTCTATGGTTACGTCGTCAACATCCAAAGACAGCCCGTCTTCAAAATAATAGGTGCCTTTACTTAGCCTTAAAGTATCCCCTGAATTTATGAGTATCAGTGCTTCTTGTAATTCCTCCTGAGAGTTCAAAGAAGGCTCCAACGATATTTCTTCAGTGGATAGATTTTGGATTACGGCAAGGGAAAAGAACAGGATAATTTTTATATAAATTTTATGCATCTAACTCTCCTAAACTGATAAAGTTGTCTGAAAACAAAAAAAAGAAATGTCATTCGAGAATATTATACTTATTTTACAAACCGTAGGTCCTTTTACAGTGCTAGTAACAGTTTATTTTTTGGTTACTGAACTAAAAGAACAAAACAGAGTAGCCAGGGCTCACGCGAGACAAAACATTGCGGACAGCCATCAACGTCTCACTCTCGCCGGTCTTGAAGAGATCATCATTCGTATTAAAGTAAAATTAAGAGCTGGTGAAGATTTAACACCTGAAGAAGAAACGGCTTATCTGACTCATTTTACCGCTATTTTAAGAGGCAGGCAGAGCCAACATTACCAATACTCACTTGGGATGCTCGATCAATCGGAATGGGATGCCATGCTCTCCTCATTTAAAACTCTCTTAGGAGATGAAAGAAATCTAAAAATATGGTCGTGGGTGGCGCCAACTTTTCCTGCAGATTTTGTAAAACTTGTACAAAATGAAATAGGAGAAACTCCAGTGAAAGAAACTGCTGAAGAAGAAATAGTTGATGAGGAAGAAGCCATTCAAGAAGAAGTGATATCAGAAGAAGATTCGGTGGAAGAGAAAACTACTAATAATTAAATAAAGAACTCATCAATGGAATTAGAAACACAACAAAAAGAAGAACATTTAGATTACCTTTTTAAATCTTTACAGCATCATCCAAGCCCTTATCTCATTTACGATTTAGAAGGCAATATACAGTGGGCTAATTTAGCAGCAGAATTTATCTTTAGAATTGAAGACCTCAATGAATTATCGATTATTAAATTAGATGTAGCGTCCTTACAGAGCTCTAACTCTTCCGATCCAATAGCGCGATCCTACACCACCCCAATAGAAGTTAGATTAAGGGAAATAGAATTTTTTATTCGTACCCGAGTTCACGTTATTCCAGTATCCGATTCAGATAATTTTCTCTTAATTGAAATACTTTGTAATTCTCGATCTGGCTTAGAGGCCATACAACAAACCATAGCTTGTATTGAGTTTGATAGGATTGATTTAGCCTACCAAAAGCAATTCAACCTTCAAACAGGAGAAGTGACTGGAGTTGAAGCGTTGCTGAGGATGAGAGATGAATTTGGTCAAATTATTCCAAATGATCTGATTATTCCTCAAATTGAAGGGGAAAGTCTATTTTCTTTAATCGTCCTTTCCTCGTTAAACAAGCTAACTGAATTCTTTAAAATAAAAGATCAAATAGGACTCGAAGGAGCAACTGTGTACCTTAATGTTTCAGCTCATACCGTAATGCATCCTGAATTTGGAGACATATTTGCTAATTACGCTGATTCAATGAACTTTAAACAAGACGAATTTGGTCTGGAAGTCACTGAAACTGCTGAATTGAGTAATACCGAAGAGGCAGCAAAGTCATTACAAAAATTAAAGAACAAAGGGATAAAAATTGCGCTTGATGATTTCGGTGCTGGTTATTCATCTCTAAGATACATTAAAGACTTGCCGGTTGACGTGGTTAAGTTAGACAAACACTTTACTAATGGTCTTGATGATTCAGCAACGTCTAAATTAATAGGTTTTGTTGTTGAAGTTTGTAATGCACTTTCTCTTGAGATGATTGGAGAAGGAATAGAAACTGAAGAACAAAAACAAACTATGCTGGAAATAGGATGCGAGATAGGTCAAGGCTACTTAATGCATAGACCTGAATTTATAGAAACCATGATAACTAAGGAAAGCTAATGGAAAAGGTAATAAAGCCACAAGCCTCAAAAGGTGCAGAAGAAATACTTTTAACTCAAATTAAACAAGAGTTCACCACCCCTGCTGATGCCATTTCGGAGTACCTAGAGCTTGTTGAAAAAAGCATAGAAGAGACGGGCGTAAAAATAGAAGATGAGATAGAACAAATTAAATCAGGATGTGTTCGATTAATTGATCAGTACGAGGAAGCATTCGTAAAGAACACCGGACACAACGCAACTAAAGAAAAGAAGACGCCAGAAGAATATTCCGAGCTTAGGCACAATCTAAGAACTCCTTTAAATGCAATCATTGGATACAGTGAAATTCTAATAGAAGATATGGAGGATGACCTGAACGAACAATCTCTGTCTGACTTGCAAACTATCATTGATCTTTCTAGAGAAATAGAAAAAGCCATCGAAAATTTTGTTGATTATATTCGCGGAGACTCTTACCAGTTTAATGAAGGGCAAAATGCGCAACTAGAATCTGCAGAGGCATTGTTTAAATCCTTAGGAGACATAGACTACTCCGTGGAACTTGATGAGACCCTAGTAGGAGCTGATATTTTAATTGTGGATGACAATATTACTAACTGTGAAGTATTGGAAAGAAGACTATCGCTGCAAGGACTTGCTTGTAGAACAGCTTATGATGGGACTACAGCCTTAAGCGAAGTTAAAAATCAAACACCAGATTTAATTCTCTTAGACGTAATCCTCCCTGATATTAATGGATTAGAGCTTTTGAAGACCTTCAGAGAAAACCATACCAGCGATGAAATGCCAATCATCATGGTCTCAGCCTTTAATGATGTTGATGGAATAGCAAAATGTATTCAACTGGGTGCGCAAGATTATCTCCCTAAGCCACTTAACGGAACAATACTATTAGCTAAAGTAATCTCTTCATTGGAGAGAAAATTTTTTAGAGAAAGGGAAAAAGAACTAGTAAATAAATTACATATCCAAGCTACCACTGACCAGTTAACAGGGATATCTAACAGAAGGGTTGTTTTTGAAAAACTAGAAGAGTCTTTTGATAAGCTCCAATCTAATCAAATAAAAGATTTTTCCGTTGTCATGATGGATATCGATCATTTTAAGAACGTTAATGATACCTACGGACACTCGGGTGGTGATGCCGTATTAATAACCATGGCACAAACCTTAGATGACATTATTACTGAGCCCAATATCCTTGGAAGGATTGGAGGGGAAGAATTCTTAGCAGTGATAATAAATGAAGAAGGTGAAGACATGTCAGCGTATTGTGATAAATTACAAGATGCAATTTGTTCAAATACTGTTGAATACGAAGATCATAAGATCAAAATAACCAGTAGCGGAGGAGTTGCAAATAGTGCTGAGTCTGAAAATGCTTCAGACTTGATAAATAAAGCAGATGAAAGACTTTATGATGCAAAGAAAGCTGGAAGAAATAAATTTATTTTAGACTAGAAAACAAGGAGGCTGAAAATGGCAAAAATACTTTATGTTGAAGATAATGAGATGAACAGAGACATGCTCTCTAGAAGGCTACAGAGAAGAGAACATGAGGTTCTATTAGCTTTTGATGGTAAGGAAGGTATTGAGATGATGAAATCTGAAAAACCTGAAATTGTATTAATGGACATGGGCTTGCCTGTTATGGATGGTTGGGAAGCTACCACTACAGCAAAAGCAGACCCTGAGATTCAACACATCCCAATAATAGCCTTAACAGCACATGCTCTTGAGTCAGACAGAGTTAAAGCTTTGGATAGTGGGGCAGATGATTTCGATACGAAACCAGTAGACTTTAAAAGATTGTTAGGAAAAATAGAGGACTTGCTAAGTTAAGAGCTGGCCTCTTGATAAATATTTTTTACGATGGCCGATAACTCGTCCATGGAAACATCATCTTTTCTTACCATCCCAGCAACGTTCTCATCCAAAAGTTCTTTTTGCACATCTGTTAAATCTTTTCCGGAATACACCAGCACGGGTGCTCTTTCTTCTGCCGTGTAGTCCCTCATGTAAGCTTCCAAAAATTCAAAGCCATCCATTCTTGGCATTTCAAGATCTAAAACTATTAAGGAAGGCTTAGCTTTAACTTTTTCCAGCCCATCCTTTCCATCTTTAGCTGTCTCAGCAGACCAACCGGCATCGATTAGCATTCTTGAAAGGAGATCTCTGACGTCTGCATCATCATCTATCACAAGAACGGACTGTTGATCAGAAGAATCACCCATTAAACGAGTGACAGTTTCTAGAAATAAACCACGATCTATTGGCTTTGTAAGGTAATCATCCGCTCCTAAAGATTCTGCAAGAACATCCTGTGAAAGCTGACTTACCATTACAACCGGCATGTCAGCCAATTCTGGATCAGACTTACATTCTTTTAATATGGACCAACCATCTCTTCCAGGCATTAGAACGTCAAGTAGCAAGAGCCTTGGTTTCATTTCTCTTACAATCTGCATGCCTTTTTCACTATTAGTTGCACCCACGAGTGTTAGGCCAATTTTAGATAACGTTCTCCTGATAAGATCATGCATAGGCACATCATCATCTATAAGCACTACGACCTTTTCACTTTCCTCTAATTTTTCAATTGCATTGCCTTCTTCAACCTCATCGTAATCTTGAGGACACTCTCTAGGCACGTACAAAGTAAAAACTGAACCTTCTCCTACAACACTAGTAACCAGGACATCTCCACCCATCATTTCTGCTAGTTTCTTTGTGATAGGCAAACCTAAACCAGTTCCCCCGTGCTTAGCAGAAGTTGATCTTTCTGCTTGTTCGTATTCTCTAAAGACTTTACTTAGCCCTGCTTCGGACATTCCTTCGCCTGTATCTGTCACAGCAAACCTAACCATTTCTATTTCATCTTGCACGAATGTATCGATATCAAGGGTTATGGTGCCATTAGAGGTGAACTTAAAGCCATTACTTAAGAAGTTTGTAAGACATTGCCTGATCTTTGTTTCATCTTGAGTCATGGCCCCAAGAGGGTCTTGCAGATTTACTTTGAAACCGTTGTCATTTGGCGATGCAAGCGGACCAACCACATCCTTAATAGTATCGACCATACTTTCTATATCAAAACTGGTTAAATAAAGCTCCATTCTCCCTGCTTCAATTTTAGATATATCAAGAATATTGTTAATTAAAGACAATAAATGGCTTCCTGCTGAAGTAATCTTTTTTAAGTCGGGCAATAGATCGTCATAACCAAGATCTTCACAGTCTTCTGCTAACATTTCTCCGTAACCCAATATTGCATTTAGAGGGGTTCTTAATTCATGACTCATGTTTGCAAAGAAACGTGTCTTTTCAGCATTTGCTTGATTGGCGTCGTCTCTGGAAGTTTCCATTTCGCTCGTTCTAGCTGTTATCAACGCCCCAACTTCATCTGACATTCTAGAAAAGGCCAATGACATTAATTCAACAGAAGCCTCTTCATTACCTTCCTTATCTCCTGTCCTTGCAAGTTCAGACATCTTTGCTACATCTTCAAGAATTAACTTTTGAGCATCGCCTTCAAGCTGGTCAGCAAGGAAGGACATTTTTTCAATTATGACTCTGTCTCGTTCTTTTCTTCTTTTCGCCTGTTCTTTCCTAATATCCTCCATCTCAAGAAGATGTCCTCTGTAACTATGCAAGGCCTTAGAAAGCTGCCCTACTTCATCATCTTCGGATGCGAAGACACCTCTTCGAGTTGGCATCTTTTGAGTATGATCACCTTCAGTTAAACCTTCTAAGACTTCTATTGCTTTAGTGATGCCACCGAAAGTCACGTACGTTACGTAGGCTGTTAAACCTAGAATAGTTAAAAGAACTAAGACAATAACAATGTAACTTCTATTTAATACCGCAGAGGCCTCCTGCATTGAAAGTCTTTCATCTTTAAAGATGAAAAGCTGTGCAAGGTCCGCTGATAAATATGAACTAAGAGGCAAGAGAGTAATTGAAGCGCCTAGATCAAAGTCTTTAGCACTGTACCTACTTCCTTTTTCAGAATTGAACTGATTCGCCTTTGCAACCACACCATCGTAGTCTTTGATGCCATATCGAGCCTCCTCCGACAAGTCATCAGAAGAGTAATCTTCATTTAAAGAAATTAGACCTTCGGGTGTTTGAATGCCTGTTCTTACTTCAAATTCATCTTCAAAAAGCTCAATAGCCTTCCTTATATCAGCCCCTAATACAATCAAAGCAACGGTTTTTTGATCAATTTTTATAGGGAATGAATACGTTTGATTGAGGGTTGCTGTTTGCTCATTATTGTAATCAAGTATCTTTAACGTTGATTGTTTGGGCCTTTCGGATATGTCCTCAAGATAAGAATCTAAATACGAAAAGAATTCAGGTCTCGCCTTTGGACTGCAAGGGTCTATGCCGAGTAAATCTAAAGCACTACCACAATAAATTCTTTCTCCTGTAGGGAAATAAGCCATGACAAAACTTAGATTTCCCTCATCAAGATCATCTTCAAAAATAAACTCTATTAAGTATTGAAGGTCACCTAAAGTTCTATTCTCAATGGCGTTAAAAATAGGGTTGTAATAAGCACCATCTGAATCAACCTCTTCATTGAGAGTTTCTTCATCAGGATCCCAGTAATTTCCTTTATCACCTGTTCCAGGCAACCACTTACTCATAATTTCGTAAGTGCTGTTGTAGGTTTGATACCAAGCAGATTCGTAGAGTATGACTAAAGACTCATTTGCAGCATCATCTTTGATATCGTCTCTTGTTTGAGTAGAAAAGAAGAAAACTACAGCCATGAGCAAGTAGCCAACTACTACAAATAGAATAAGCTGCAGTCTTATAGACATATCTTTCTTGTAATTAAGGATCTAGTAAGAATTACTTCTTACTTTATTTAATATTAATCTGCAAATGCAAAAACAAGCTTCACTTGGACATTATTTGCTTTTACAGACTGACCTTTATAAGTAGGTGCTTCGTATACCCATTTTCTGATAGCTTTTATGGCAGCTCTTTCAAAAGTGCCTTGTGGTACAGCTTCTAACACATAGGGATCAAGTACTGAACCATCAGTATCTACATCAAATTCAACAATTACATAACCTTCTGTTCCCATCCGTAATGCTTTTCTAGGATACGTGGGTTGCTTTGCATAATTCCTGTCAACCTCAATTTCAGTTTCATCTTCTCCAACGGAACCTTTGTCTCCAGAAGAAACATTCGTTGCAAAAAGTGAGGCCATCACAGCAGTTAAAAATATCCTTATCCCTGCTTTCTTTAAGTCTTTCATAATTTTCATTTTGCTTACTCCTTCTAGTAAAAAGAAGTTATTATACACCCCTAATCGATAAAAAAAAATTCATGTCTAAATCAAAAAAGATAAAGCATTACCTTGCGGGTCAGAGATATTGGGAAGTTTTTGTTGTTCCGCATGATGAAACCGTTGGGCACGCCTGTGAAATCATGGAAAAGAACAGAATTGGTGCGCTTATAGTGGTGGACAATAAAACTGATGTTGAACACAGTCATGTAATAGGAATCATCACTGAAAGAGATATTGTTAAAACAATTGCTCATCACATGCATGAGATCGAAGATAAGAAAGTTGAAGAGATTATGTCAAACAAACTCATAAGCACTTCACCAGAAACTACGACGGATGATGCAATAAAATTAATGGTAGAAAACCAAATTAGACATCTTGCGGTAATGGATAAAGAAAAATTAGTAGGCGTGATATCAATGAGAGATATTTTTTATTCTATAAATTATCTCAATAACAATTAGAATTTCAAAAGACGAAAATCTTGAGCTATAACCGCCCCCTCTCATTTAGTCAAATTATTAAGAAATATTGTATTAACAGCTTTATTAGCTACCTCTTTAGACGTCTTTGCTGAAACAAAGCTTGTTGTTCTAGGATCTGGAACTCCTAACCCCGATCTAAACAGAACAGGTTCTGCCCACGCTGTCTTAGTTAATGGTCAAGCCTATTTAGTAGATTTTGGTCCAGGTGTAGTCAGGAGTGCCTCATCTTTGTCGCCAACTTGGGGAGGAGAATTTGAAGAGCTTGAAGCAAAAAACTTGGAGTACGCTTTTTTAACTCACATTCACTCAGATCACTCTGCAGGATTAAGCGATTTAATATTAACTCCGTGGGTGCTGGGAAGAGAAAGACTACTGAAACTATTTGGTCCGCCTCAACTAGCTAAAATGGCTGAACACATAAAAATTGCTTATGAAGATGATATAAATTATAGGATTAACGGCTCGCAACCCTCCAATCCTGAAGGTTACAAAACACTATTTATACAAAGCAAGGAAGGTATTGTTTTCAAAGATTTAAATGTCACTGTCAGGGCTTTCAAAGTCAATCATGGTGAATTGAGTGATTCCTATGGATACACTTTTATCACCAATGATAAAAAAATTGTCTTCTCAGGTGATACCGCCATTAGTGACACTTTAATTAAGGAAGCAAGAGATGCAGACATTCTCATCCACGAAGTATTTTCAAAAGAAGGGTTTCAAAAGAAAACAGAGGATTGGAAAGCCTATCACAAGGCACATTACACTTCTTCAGTTGAAGTTGGGTTGATTGCCAATGAAGCAAAGCCTAAGAAATTAGTGCTCTCGCATATACTTTTTTGGGGTGCTTCCAAGGCATCAATTCTAAAAGATGTAAGGTTGAATTTTACAGGAGAAATAATCCTTGCTGAGGATCTAATGGTAATAGATTAGCGATATCAGCTTCTGCAGCAGGAACCGGGAGTAACTTCTCAGTTAGCTCCCTAAGATACCCTTCAAGCAAATATTTTTTACCGGTCAGTTATTTACTGTTCTCTTGTATTAACTTGAATACTTTCATTGACTGATCTCCACCCTGATAGCAAAGTTCCGCATCCGTCATGTCAGATATTTGTTCCCAATTGGCTTCAATGTTTTCAGCCGTCATGTCATCACCGGTTCCTAGGTAGACGCCTTTAGTTTCATGAACCATAACTCTTGTAAACACACCGGCACCTGCAGCGATAATAACGCCTGTGGGAGCATCTTCAGACACCATGTAAGTAACTGCTGGAGTTACAAATTCAGGCTTAATTTGTTCTATAACTTCACCTGGCATTAGACTTTCAGTCATTCTTGTTCCAGCCAAAGGTGCTAAAGAGTTGCATTTAATGTTGTACTTGGCGCCCTCAAGCTTGAGGGTGTTCATCAATCCAACCACGCCCATCTTCGCAGCACCATAATTTGTTTGACCAAAATTTCCATACAAACCACTGGAGGATGAAGTCATAACAATCCTTCCGTAGTTCTGCTCTTTCATGATTTCCCAAACGGCTTTAGTACAATTTACGCTTCCCATAAGGTGAACTTCTAGAACAATTCTAAAGTCTTCGTCTTCAACCTTAGTAAAACTCTTGTCCCTAAGAATGCCTGCGTTGTTTACAAGAATATCGATGCGGCCATACTTTTCCATGACCTCTTTGACCATCTCATCTACCTGCCCTTTATCAGTGACACTTGCTCCATTAGCCATAGCTTCTCCACCAGCGGCTCTGATCTCTTCTACAACAGTTTCTGCTGCAGACAAAGAACCATCAGATGAACCATCTACGCTTCCACCTAAATCGTTAACAACGACTTTTGCGCCTCTTTTTGCTAGATCAAGAGCATGGCATCTTCCTAGACCACCACCAGCACCAGTAACAATAGCAACTCTATCTTTAAAACTTATGGACATATTATCTCCTCTTAATAATTTAAGGCGCTAATCTTACAGCAACCTAGTTTTTTTGTGAAAAGGCTTTTTGCAATCTTGAAATCGATTCTTCAAGAAGACTTCTGGGGCAGCCAAAATTAAGCCTTACGTAATCTTTGTCTCCGAACCACTCACCTTTGTGAACGCCAACTCTTGCTTGTTCGATCATAAAGTCGCCTGGAGAAATAAGTTCAGCTTGTTTGCAGTTGATCCATGCCAGGTAACTTGCTTCAGGACCTGCCAAGGAAAGTCCTTCTACGGAATTTATTCCTTCTAATAATATTTGCTTATTGATCCTCAGATAGTCCAATAATTCTTTGTGCCAAGAATCTGCATCATTGTATGCTGCCTCTGCTGCAACAAAGGCCATCGTGCTTACGTGCGAGACTACACCTTCCATGTTTCTTCGAAAATCCTCTCTTATTTCAGGATTGGGTATTATAGAAGCGGCTATGGGAAGGCCTGCTAGATTAAATGTCTTGCAAGGACCCAGTAAGGTAATTGAATTGTCTTTTGCATAATCATTAACACTCCCTAAGTGTAGGTGCGATTTTTCATCCAGTATCAAGTCACAGTGAATTTCATCCGAACAGATCGAAACATCATACTCCGCACATACCTCTATTAGTTTCAAAATTTCTTCTTTACTAAATACGGTTCCACCAGGGTTATGAGGATTGCAGAAGAAAAACATCTTAACGTCACCCGAGATTAATTTTTTAATCTCATCAAAGTCCAATTCCAGACGACCGTTTACATCCTTCATTACAGTAGTGACCATTCCTCGTTCCATGTTTTCAGGTGCAGACATGAAAGGCTTGTAAATAGGAGATGGCGTCATGACCATGTCTCCTGGTTGAAGCAATGTTTTGCAAGCCAAGTTAAGACCTACTACAGCTCCTGGCATCCACGTTATCCAATCGGGTTCAATTTCCCACCCACTCTTTTTAATCCTTGCAACCAAAGTGTCTGTAAGACTTTCAGGAACAAGTGTGTACCCAAAAGTGCCTTGTTCAATTCTTTTTTTTAAAGGTTCTAGAATTTCTATTGGGCTTGAGAAGTCCATATCCGCTATCCACATTGGAATAACATCAGAGTCCTTAAATTTTAACCACTTCTCGCTGGAGAATTCTTTTCTATCCTGAAATTTATCAAAATTGTATGCCATAAATATTACGGATTATATTACTCTATTTTATTCTTTCTATCTTCACTATTGCTCCTTAACAGAGCAATGGTTAGACTTCGCAACTAAGCTATTAACTTTCTTTGATATTATGAATGAATCTTCATTTTCTAATGTAAATGACAACACGCCTATTTTAGTAGGATGTGCTCAATACGTAGAAAAGAAAGGAACCGAAGGATCTAACTTTTTAGAAATATTAGAAATTGTTGGGAAAAAGGCTTTAATAGATTGCGAATCAAAAGTATCTCTATCTAAAGAATTAGACAATGTAACGGTAATTCGTTTTATTGCAGACACTCCGGGAAGAGATTCCACCACGACTAGCATGTGGGGTTACCCGAACATGCCAAAAAGTTTAGCTAACAGCCTAGGATCAGAAGCTGATAATTTAATCTACACCACTACGGGTGGAAATTCTCCTCAATTAGCGGTTAATGAAGTGGCTAATAGAATTAAATCCGGAGAAGTAGAATGTTCACTAATTGCAGGAGGCGAAGCTCTAGATACTTTTGTTAAGAGAATTAAATCAGGCATGGATACTGATTGGTCAGATGATCCAGGAGGAAAACCTGAAACAATTGGCAGCTCTAAGGACGGAACAAATGATCATGAAAAGATTCATGGCTTAATGGATCCTTCAAGTGCCTATCCTCTTTTTGCCAATGCACTAAGAGCTAAAGACGGTACTTCTCCCGCCAAGCATATGCAAGAAGTAGGAGAATTATTTTCTAAATTCTCTAAGGTCGCTTCTGAAAATGAATTCGCTTGGTATCCTACTTACAGATCTGCAGAAGACATCGCTGAAATAAAACCAGAAAACAGACTCATTGGTTTCCCTTACACAAAATACATGAATTCAGTCATGAGGGTAAATCAATCGAGTGCTCTTGTAATGATGTCTGTAAAGAAAGCCAGAGAGATGGAAATACCTGAATCAAAATGGGTATTTATGCATGCAGGGGCTTGTCTAGATGAAGTTTTTTATTTATCGGAACGAGCTGATTATCATTCTTCTCCTGCCATTAAAGCCTGTACTGATTCTATATTCGATTTATCAGGCACTACTCAAGAGCAAATGGATTTTTTAGATATTTATTCCTGCTTCCCTTCAGCAGTGCAAATTGCTATTAAAGAACTGGGTATATCGCCTGACGATCCTAGAGGACTTACTTTGACAGGAGGTCTCCCTTACTTTGGAGGCCCTGGCAATGCATATGTGCTTAATTCCATGGCAAGCATGATGGAAGAATTAAGAAAGAAACCGAATACCTTTGCTCTGGTTACCTCAAATGGATGGTATCTAACCAAGCACGGTGCCGGCATATTTTCTACTAAACCATTTGAAGGAGAATGGGATCAAGTTGTTGACGCAACTGACATGCAAAAAGAGATCAATAATACGAACAAACCGAACTTTACTGAAACTCCAGAAGGAGAAGCAATCATCGAAACCTATACGGTGGTTCATTCCAGAGAAGGACCCGCTAAAGCAATTATTATAGGAAGACTAGAAGATGGAACTCGCTTCATATCCAATACCGAAAAAGATCCTATTATCTTAAATAAGATGATTCAAGAAGAAATGCTTGGTACGAGAGGAACCGTTTCATTTAATGGAAAGAAAAATATATTTACACCCAACTAATAAGGAGAAAAGAATGAAAGAAATAAACGTAGCCGTTACTGGTGGTGCTGGACAAATAGCATACTCACTATTACCAAGACTTATTAGCGGAGAGACTTTTGGTGAAGACACCAAGGTAAATCTTCGTTTGATAGAGATTCCTCAAGTTGTCGATAAACTTGAAGGCACAATAATGGAGCTTATTGACTGCGGTTTTAAACAAACTGGAGAATTGGTCGCTACCTCAGACATCAGAGAAGGGGTTAAAGATGCTGACTGGGTACTTTTGGTTGGCAGCATACCAAGAGGCATAGTTATAGACGGGAAAAAAATTGAAGAAAGAAGTGATTTATTAAAAATTAATGGAGGAATTTTTACTGCTCAAGGTTCTGCTATTGGAGAACTGGCTAAATCGGATGCTAAAATATTGGTTGTGGGTAATCCTGCCAATACCAATGCTTTAATAGGTAAAAATCAAGCCAACAACCCTAGCCAAAAATGGTTTGCAATGACTGCTCTCGATGCGAACAGAGCAAAAGCTCAACTTGCTGCAAAAGCTGGAGTAGAAATCTCTTCGGTTACCAATATGGCAATTTGGGGCAATCACAGTCCTACTATGTATCCAGATCCTTACAATGCAAAGATTGATGGTGTGAGTGCTGTAGAAGTCATCAATGATACTAATTGGATAGAGAACGACTACCTCCCTCTAGTGCAACAAAGAGGCAAAGCGGTTATAGATGCAAGAGGTGCCTCATCAGCTGCCTCAGCTGCTAATGCAGCAATTGATACTGTTAAGGCTGTAGAGAACCCTACTGTTAGTGGCGACTGCTTTAGTGCAGCTATTGCCAGCGATGGAAGTTACGGAGTTCCTGAAGGTCTTATATTTGGATACCCATTAAGAACTACAGAAAATGGGGAAGTAGAAATCATACAAGGCATAGAAATCAACGATTTTGCTCAAGCAAAAATTGATACAACTACTGAAGAATTACTTTCAGAAAAGGAGGCCGTAAAAGGCTTGTTGGGATAGCCTCTATTCCTTGTTCTTTAATTGAGGGAACAGCAATACATCTCGGATGGATGGGGCACCGGTAAAGAGCATTACCAACCTGTCTATCCCGATCCCTACTCCAGCACAAGGTGGCAGTCCGTATTCAAGCGCTTCAACGTAATCGGAATCAAATTCCATAGCTTCTTCATCTCCTGAAGCTTTCTGTTCTACTTGTTTTTTAAATCTCTCAGCTTGATCATCAGGATCATTAAGCTCCGAAAAACCATTCGCTATCTCTCTTCCACCTATAAATAGTTCAAATCTGTCTACAATATCAGGGTCAATATCAGATTTTCTAGACAACGGTGAAATCTCAGTTGGATAGCCTGTAATAAAAGTAGGTTCTATAAGCCCTTCTTCCACTACTTTCTCAAAAATCTCAAACTGTAATTTTCCACTGGATAACTCTTTATGATCTTCTATGTGCAATTTAACTGCTAACTCTTCTAGTTTTTCTCTATTTTTTAAATCGTCCTCAGGGATAGATAATTTATCTGCTATTGAGCCTATAAGTGAAAGACGCCTAAAGGGTTTACTAAAATCATAGGCTGTATTATTTATTTCTATTTGAAAAGTTTTCAGAACCTTTTCACAGAGGTGCTTGAATAAACTTTCTATGAACGTCATCTGATCTTCATAATCAGCATAAGCAGTATAGTACTCCAGCATTGTAAATTCAGGATTGTGTCTAGTTGAAAGGCCTTCATTCCTGAAGTTTCTGTTGATCTCAAAAACCTTTTCCATGCCACCTACAACCAAACGTTTTAAATATAGTTCAGGCGCTATTCGTAAATAAAGATCCATATCAAGTGAATTATGGTGCGTTGTAAAAGGCTTCGCAGCTGCTCCACCTAACACCGGATGCATCATTGGAGTTTCTACTTCCAAATAACCTTCTTCGTTGAAAAAAGACCGGGTCTCGCTCACTAATTTACTTCTTGTCTTAAAGACATTTATGCTGCTCTCATTGGTTAAAAGGTCCAAGTAACGCTTTCTGTAGCGCTGCTCGGTATCAACTAGTCCTGCGTGTTTTTCTGGCAACGGTCTAAGTGATTTAGTTAGCAATCTAACTGAATCTGCATGAACAGTTAATTCGCCTGTTTTAGTTTTAAAAAGTCTGCCGGTCACCCCTGCTATGTCTCCTAAGTCCCAAGTTTTAAAATCATCGTATTGGCCTTCAGGGAGGTCATTTGATCTTATGTATGCCTGTATCTGTCCATCCATATCTTGAAATGTTGCAAAGCTTGCTTTGCCCATTATTCTTTGGAGCATCATCCTTCCTGCAACGCTTACTTGAACAACATTAGCCTCCAATTCATCGTTTTCTTTTTCACCATGTTCTAAATGCAATTCCGCAGAAAGAGAATCTCGTCGATAATCATTTGGGTAAGCATTGCCCTTTGATCTGAGATCATCCAGTTTAGATCTTCTTTGGGCTACAAGGTCATTCTCTGTTATTTTTTCTGACATATGGCGTAGTTTAACTAAATGTTTGCTTTTAAGCTTGCTTCTATGAACACATCAAGACTCCCATCCAGCACTGCTGTGCAGTTAGAGGTTTCTACTCCCGTTCTTAGATCTTTTATCCTTGAAGAATCCAGTACATATGATCGTATCTGACTGCCCCAACCAATATCTGCTTTAGAATCTTCTAAGGACTGCCTTTCTTCATTCAATTTTTGAATTTCTATCTCATGCAACTTAGCCCTCAATTGCTTCATAGCCTTGTCTCTATTTTTATGCTGAGAGCGATCCGACTGGCACTGAACTACCACTCCCGTTGGCTCATGTGTGATTCTAATCGCTGAATCTGTTTTATTAACATGCTGACCGCCTGCTCCACTTGCTCTGTAAGTATCTACTCTTAGATCGGCAGGATTTATTTCAACTTCTACTGTTTCATCAATTTCAGAGGAGATAAAAATGGAAGCGAAAGATGTATGTCTTCTGCTTCCGGAATCAAAAGGAGATTTTCTTACTAAACGATGGACTCCGGTCTCGGTTCTTAACCAACCATAAGCATAGTCACCTTGAAATCTTATAGTTGCACTCTTTATGCCTGCAACCTCTCCGTGTGAAACTTCTATCAACTCTGTAACAAAACCTTTTGATTCGCCCCATTTTAAATACATTCTCATCAACATATCTGCCCAATCTTGTGCTTCTGTTCCGCCAGATCCTGACTGAATATCAAGGTAGGCATTGTTTGGATCCATTTTGTTAGAGAACATACGAATAAATTCTAATTCCCTTAAGGATGTTTCGTTTTTTTCTAAATCTAATAGAATTCCATTGATAGAATCTTCATCATCTTCCTCAATAGCAATTTCTGTTAGTTCATGAGCATCACTTATCGAGGCCTGTAATTCATTAAATGCTTTTAGAGTCTTCTCGATAGACACCCTTTCTTTATTAAGATTTTGTGCATTATTAGGGTCGTCCCAAATATCAGGAACAGACAACTCATCTTTAATATCCTTTAAACGAATTTCTTTGGCTGCTACGTCAAAGATACCCCCTGATAGCTTCTATGCGCTCCATGTGGTCGTTTAGATTTTCGTTTAAAGAAGTGACTTCTATCATTACTGAGTGTTTGAAGTGATGTAATTCTTAATAGTATCCAAATCATCTGTTAGCAAGGTGAACACCTCTTCTCTGTTGCTAGAAGCTTTAAGCTGTTCTGGTTGCTCAATAACAAACCCTGGAATCGCTTGTTCTATAGCGTCTACAAACTTTGAAGGATGGGCCGTAGACATTGTCACAACAGGTTCTCCTTTTACAGACAAAGCTTCAGTTGCTCTTATACCAGTTGCGGTATGTGGGTCTAGCAAGTATCCAGAATCTTTAAACGTCTGCTTAATCTGATCAACTATCTGATCGTCAGTACTGGCAAGACTGTCAAAAAAATTCTTAACTATATTCCATTTTTCTTTAGGGATGGCTATTGGTTTTTTAGGAAAAGAGTTCATTGCTTCTGATAACTTCTTAGCGTCATTGTCGTACAAGTTGTACAAGAGTCTTTCAAAATTACTCGCGACGGATATATCCATGCTGGGTGCCAAAGTTTGATCTACCTTAGTTTTTTCATAATGATTGTTTGAAAACAAAGTATGCAGAACATCGTTGCTGTTCGTGGCTATTAAAAGTCTTTTAATTGGCAGTCCCATTTCTTTTGCTGCCCATCCTGCGTAAGCGTGTCCAAAATTTCCAGACGGAATAGAAAAGGAAAGTTCTTTGTGTTCGTCTTTAAGTCTTAAGTAAGACCAAAAGAAATAAACAGATTGAGTCATACAACGAGTCCAATTTATCGAGTTAGCTGCAATAAATCTGGTATCTTCTTGCATCAAAGATTCATCCAAGAACATCTTCTTAACCAATGCCTGACAACCGTCAAAGTCAGATTCGATAGCCAATGCATGGACGTTTGCTGCCTCTGAGGTAGTCATCTGCTTTCGTTGAACCTCTGTAACTCTTCCGTGTGGATAAAGTATAAAAATATCCACATTAGAAAATCTTGAGCAGGCGGCTATTGCTGCAGCTCCCGTATCGCCTGAAGTAGCTCCTAAGACGGCAATTTTTCTACCTTGTTTTTTAGAAAAGTAATCCAGTAATGCACCTAGTAATTGCATGGCTACATCTTTAAAAGCTAAAGTTGGGCCATGGAACAATTCGAGTATCCACCTTTCATCTCCTGATTCAACAAGCTTAACAACATCTTCATCTTCAAAAACTCTGTAAGTATCTTTTACCAAATTAGAAAACGTTTCTCGATCTATCTCTCCTGAAACAAATGGAAAAAGTATTTTTGCAGCTACTTCTGAAAATGACAGAGACGCCATTGCTTCTATCTCTTTCTGAGTAAAATTAGGAAATTCTTCTGGCACATACAACCCGCCATCCGGTGCAAGCCCACCAAGTAATACTTCAGAGAAAGGGACTGCTGGTGACTGTCCTCGTGTGCTTTTGTATAACATTAATCTATTTTTGTATGTATTCTAAATTGCTTAACTCTTCCCCTTACTTCAGTCATATTTTCAATCGAGATCCTCAGTTCTTCAGCTACATTGTCGGTAATTGGACCTGACAAAATAACAACAGGCACCGAACCTAATTCTTCATTTGATTTGGGTTTAGATTCGTGCTGAATAAGTGCTTCTATACTAATATTATTTTTTGCGAATACAGAAGATATGTTGGCGATTGCTCCAGGTTCATTATTGGCTTTCATTCTTAGATATCTAGACATATGTTTTAAATTCTTTGAACCTGCTGTGTTTTTGGACAAGCCTATGCTGCTTCCATGCCAGCTGCCCTTAGCCACATCAACAAGATCAGCTATTACTGCTGAAGCTGTTGGCTCCGGACCAGCACCTGGACCATAATAAACAGTTGAACCTATTCCTTGTGCAAAGATTTCCACCGCATTCATTTCTTGTCCAACCTGAGAAAGCAATGTGTCGTGACTGACTAAAGTAGGATATGCACTTATGCTCACCTCTTCTCCCAATAAACTTCCGTAAGCAATATGTTTAATGGAATATCCCAATTCTTCCGCGTACTTCAGGTCTTCAAGATCCACAGCATCTATTCCCCCGTAGTCCACTTTTGATGAGTCAAAAGGTATGTGAAAAGCTAATGCCGCTAAAATTGAAGCTTTTTGAGCGGCATCCGTACCATCGATGTCTAAGGTTGGATCTGCTTCTGCTAAACCGAGTTCTTGAGCTTTGTTTAGAGCAACTGAGAATTCTGTATTCTCATTGCTCATTTCCGAAAGAATATAATTACTGGTGCCATTGAGTATTCCTGCAAACCATTCAATTTTATTCGCTACGAGACCTTCTCTTAGGGCCTTTATAACTGGCGTACCCCCTGCTACGGATGCCTCAAAACCTACTTGAACCTCTTTTTCTCTAGCTAATTCAAAAATAGTATTTCCATGGATTGCCAACAAAGCCTTATTTGCAGTAACTACATGTTTACCATTACCGATTGCCGTCTTGATTAGCTCCAAAGCAAGCTCTGTACCGCCAATTAATTCTACGAACACATCTATATTCGGATTATTAGCAACCTCCATGAGATCTGTAGTGACGTCAAGATCTTCATAAGGAACAACTGCTCTTCCTTTTCTAGCACCTACCTGTATTAGCTCAATAGAAACACCACCTTGCTGTAACAGAAGGTCTGACGATTCTTTTATAAGCTTAATTACTGCACCACCAACATTTCCAGCACCACAGATGCCTACTCTCAATAATTCCATATTTTTTCTATCTAATAGCTTGTACTTTCGAGGCTTGGGATAAAAATTTCTTAATATTTCTAACGGCTTGCCTAGTTCTATGCTCGTTCTCTATTAAAGAAAACCTGACATAACCTTCACCATATTCTCCAAATCCTACACCTGGCGAAACAGCAACTTTAGCCTCAGTGAGGAGTCTTTTACTAAATTCAAGAGAGCCTATGCTTCTTAAAGCACTTGGTATCTTTGCCCACAAAAACATGGTTGCTTTAGGAGCTTCGACTTTCCATCCCGCACTATTAAGGCCTTTTACTAAAACGTCCCTTCTAGATTGATAAACTAATCTTATTTCTTCTACAAACTCGTCTCCTTCATCCAGTGCCTTTATGGCAGCTACCTGAACAGGTGTAAACAAGCCATAATCAAAATAAGATTTAATTCTTGCAAGTGCGGCCAGTAAATCTTTATTTCCGCAACAAAACCCTACTCGCCAACCTGGCATATTGTAACTTTTCGATAAAGTAAAAAATTCTACTGCAACGTCCTTGGCTCCTTCAACTTGAAGGATAGATGGAGCTTTATAGCCATCGAAACAAATATCTGCATAAGCCAAATCTTGAATTACCCAGATTTTGTGTGCTTTTGCAAATTTGATAATCTTTTCAAAAAACTCTATTTCAACACATTCAGTTGATGGGTTTCCTGGAAAATTTAGAACGAGCATCTTAGGCTTTGGAAAGGTGTCTTTAACTGCCTTTTCAAGTTCAGAGAAGAAATCTACACCCTCTCCTATAGGCACATGCCTAATATCAGCTCCTGCTATAACAAAACCATATGGATGAATAGGATACGAAGGATTTGGAACCAAAACTGCATCGCCCTTATCAAGAGTGGCAAGAGCTAAATGCCCCAATCCTTCTTTAGAACCCATTGTGACTACAGCTTCAGTTTCTGGATCCAGTTTTACGTCATATCTTCTTTCATACCAATCACAAATAGATTTTCTTAATCTAGGAATCCCTTTTGATTGTGAATATCTATGTGTAGAAGGATTTAAAGATGATTCTCTTAATTTTTCAACAATTGGATTTGGTGTAGGTTGATCTGGATTCCCCATGCCAAAGTCAATAATATCCTCTCCAGCTTTTCTTGCAGCAGCTTTCATTGAGCCTATTTCATCAAAAACATAAGGTGGCAGTTTATTAATACGTGGGAAGTTAGTATCCATGAAATAATTCTAGCTGTTTGAATTAAGTTGGTTAAGTAAATCTTTAGGAGGCAGGTATCCTGGAATTATTTTTCCTTTGCTTGTAATTATAGAAGGAGTGCCTTGTACGCCCATCGCTGTACCCATTTTATAGTGTCTTTCTACAGGATTCCCATCGCAAAGTTGAAGATCAATTTCAGAACCTAATTTCAATTGAGTAAGAGCTTTACTAGGATTTGAAGAGCACCATGCAGATGTTATTTTTCTATAAGAATCTGAATCAACTCCAGCACGAGGAAAGGCAAGGTAATTAACTTTTATGCCTAGTTCCAGATAGCCATCAATTTGGCTATGGAATTGTCTACAATAACCACAATCAACATCAGTAAAAACATAAATATTATGTTTAATATTTCTAGGTGCAAAAGTTATAAATTCACCTTCATCCAATCCTTGTAACGTAGAAATGCGCTGGTAATCTTTTCTTGCATCTGATCTATTAACCAGTCCATCTTTAGTTATTTGGTAAATATCTCCAGATATGAGATATTCGCCATCTTCAGAGACGTATAAAGGCTCTATGCCTTCAAACCTTACTTCAAAATAACCTGACATATCAGTCTTATTTACCGAAACAAGTTTTACTGAGTCTGGTAACATTTCTTTAAGTCTTTCTTCTACTGTTTCTAATGAAGTTCTGGTCTCATCAGTATTTGCTTTTGCATCGCAACCAGCTATTAAAATAGAAAAGGCTATAAAAGATATTTTTAATAATTTGTATTTCATGGCTTACCCTCTTGGATGATGCTCAGTATGAATATCTTTCATCCGCTGTCTAGCTACTTCCGTATAAATTTGTGTTGTGGATAGACTGCTGTGACCTAATAAAATTTGTACTGTTCGCAGATCAGCTCCATGATTTAGTAAATGAGTAGCAAAAGCATGTCGCAGCGTATGAGGAGAAAGGGTTTTGTCTACATCTGCTTTGAGAGCATATCCTTTAATTCTGTACCAAAAAGTCTGCCTGGTCATGGCCTTTCCTCTTTTACTTAAGAAGAGAGCGGAATCATTTATATTATCTACAGATAAGCTGGTTCTTGCTTCTTCTAAGTATTTATTGATCCAACTTAAAGCTTCTTCACCTAAAGGTACTAAGCGCTCTTTCTTGCCTTTTCCCATAACTCTGACAACTCCCTGTCTTATATTTATGCTTAATAAATCAAGATTTATCAGCTCCGATACTCTCAGTCCGCAAGCGTATAAAACCTCAAGCATAGCTCTGTCTCTTAGGCCTATAGGATCATCTATATTAGGAGCTAGGATAAGCGCTTCTACATCATCTTCTGAAAGAACTTTTGGAAGAGTATGTCCTTGCTTAGGACTATCTATTTTAGCTGTAGGGTTATCAGCAAGATTAAGTTCTGCACAAATATAATTATAAAAAGCTCGCAAACTAGACAAGCATCTTGCAGTTGATCTACTGCTATAGCCTTCTTTAAGCCTGAATGAGAGATAATCTAACAAATCCGCTTTTTTTACTGCCTCTATTTCTTTACCCTTTAACCAGAGGTTGAAAGAAACTAGATCTTGCCTATAGGCACTGAGGGTATTTGGACTTAAACCTTTTTCAAGCCAAATAAGGTCAATGAAGTTATCTATATGATGTATCGATCTATCTAAAGTGCTTGCCATAATTTACAGCAACGAAAGGGACCTAACTTAGTTTTTCTTTTATTCGTGCTGAACGTCCAGTTCTATCACGTAGATAAAAAAGTTTGGCTTGTCTTACAGCTCCTTTTCTTTTAACTGCAATACTTCCTATTATAGGGCTGTGTGTTTGAAAGGTTCTTTCAACTCCAACACCATTTGAAATTTTTCTGACAACAAAAGCTGAACCTAGTCCTCTTTTCTTTATTCCAAGTACTACGCCTTCAAAGGGTTGTAGTCTTTCTTTGGAGCCTTCTACAACTCTAACTTGCACTACTACAGTATCTCCTGGAGAGAAATCTGGAATATCTTCTCTAAGCTGAGACTCTTCGACACTTTGTATGTATTTATTTTTCAATGTAAATTCAACCTATTATCTAATTAAGATCAGCATTCTATCAGATTAACTATTTTCTTCACTCTTAATTTTATCAATAATTAATTTTTCTTCTTCAGTCAAATTACGGTTGGAAATTAAGTCAGGTCTTGTTTTTAAAGTTCTTTTTAAAGATTCTTTTAACCTCCATGTGGCAATAGCTTTGTGATTTCCACTAAGTAAGATTTCAGGAACTTTTCCAAAGTCATTACTTTCGGGTCTTGTGTATTGTGGAAATTCTAATAGCCCATTACTAAATGAATCTTCTGCAGATGAGTCTGGATCTCCTAAAACCCCTTCTTCCAGCCTTATAACTGCATCAATAATTAATAAAATTGGAAATTCACCTCCACTAACTACAAAATCTCCAATAGAACAAATTTCATCAACTTCATTTTCTATTACTCGCTCATCTATCCCTTCGTATCTTCCTGAAACTAATATAATATTCTTCTTTTCTAAAAAAGTTCTTGCTTGGGCTTGTGAGAATTTTTTACCCTGAGGAGACATATAAACTACATGAGCATTATCTGATGATTGTTTTGCTTTTCTAATTGCCTTCACCAGAGGTTCAGACTCCATTACCATTCCGGGGCCTCCTCCATAAGGCTTGTCATCTATCCTTCCTGTATTATTGCTAGAAAATTCTCTTGGGTTGATCGTATTAAGAATTAACTTTTTAGATTCTAAAGCTCTTCCTACTATTCCATATGAAAGAGCTTCTTCTATAAGTTCAGGAAATAAAGTTATTACATCAAATCTCATAATCTAAAAATTGCTCGGCCATTCAACGATCATGATATTTTCTTCGATATTGATACTCTCTACTACGTCATCCTTTAAGTAAGGGATAAGTCTCTCAAGGTCATCTAAACTCTTCTCTGAAGGCTTAACAACTAAAACATCATTTGCTCCAGTTCCCATAACGCTATCAATACAACCTAGTATTTCTCCTTCATTGTTTACTACTGATAATCCCTCTAACTGATAATGATAAAACTCTCCATTATCTAATTGTGGCAACTGCTTTTCATTAACATAGATGACTTTATCTCTAAGTGATTCTGCTTTATTCCTATTATCTATACCTGAAATATAAACAGTTACTCTATTTTTTAGGTTTATAACTTTATCAATTCTTCCAATAGAAGATTCATCAATAAATACTTCAATATAATCTAAAAGTGAATTGGGATTTTCTCCATAATAATGGAGATAAAGAAAACCCTTAAGCCCGTGGGGCTTACCTAGCTTTCCTAAAATTATTTTCCGATCTGTGGAACTCATAAGGAAGAAAAAAATTAATCTTTTTTTGTTTCCTCAGAATCCTCTGCCGCAGCTTCTTCTGCAACTGGTGCTGCTTCTTCTGCTGGAGCTTCTTCTGCTGGAGCTTCTTCTGCAACTGGTGCTGCTTCTTCTGCAACTGGTGCTGCTTCTTCTGCTGGAGCTTCTTCTGCAACTGGTGCTGCTTCTTCTGCAACTGGTGCTGCTTCTTCT